>Ga0268264_10000093_pt1 | contig 232057 bp, 205 predicted proteins | sample KBSSwiS32_FD_190357 | JGI IMG/M metagenome (GOLD analysis project Ga0268264, IMG submission 190357) | Switchgrass rhizosphere microbial communities from Kellogg Biological Station, Michigan, USA - KBS Switchgrass S3-2 (SPAdes) (version 2) | ecosystem: Host-associated > Plants > Roots >... | reverse complement strand
CGGGTGGATTGTTCCAGGAAGCGGGCGTAGCCGGTCGCGACTTCACCACCGACAACCGCAATGGCGGTTATGTCGCCACCAAGTGGACGCCGCTCGACACCGTCAAGATCACCACGGGATACATCCATACCGGGATGACCGGCCTGCCGGATTTCGGCGTGCCCTATTATCGGCCGAACGCGAACACAACCGCGGGCGGACCGTTCCCGGATTTCGGCGCCAGCCGCAGGAACTTCTACGGCTTCGTCAACCGCGACTTCGTCAGGGTCAACCAGGACGTCGGTTCGCTCAATCTCGAGGTCAACATCACGCCGGACCTGACTCTGACCAACAAGACCAGGGTGCAACGTTCGGTCAATGACTACATCGGCACGTTGCCGCAGGGGCCGACGCTCGATCCAAACCTCGCCCTGTCGGTTTTGCGCGCCGGCCCGCAAAGCCGCTACCAGGTCACCGACCTGACAGCGAACCAGACCGAGGCGATCTACAAGTTCGACACCTACAACTGGAAACATACACTGTTGGGCGGTGTCGAGATCTCGCGTGAGCGCACCAGTATCGATTCCTATACGGGATTGACCTCGGAGCAGTTCGGCATCGTGCAGACCGGCGCGGGTGCGATCAGCAATGTCAGCGTGTTCAATCCGCAGTTCACTTATCTGCCGTTCGGCCCGGTCAGCCGGGTCGGGAGGCCGACCAAGGTCAAGATCGACACCAACAGCGTCTACGTGATGGATAGTGCCAACTATCAGGATGTGGTGATCCTGAATGGCGGCGTCCGCTACGACGACTACACGCTCAACACCAGCGGCTTTGGCACGGTTAACAATGTCGCCAATACGCCAATTTCCACGTCGCTGAACTCCGGTCTGCCGAATTTCAACGTCGGTGCGGTCTACAAACCGATGCCGATCGGCAGCCTCTATGTTGCCTACGCGACGTCGTCGAATCCGGTCGGCGCCGAATTCGATGGCACCAGCCCGGCCTATGGCGGCACGCCCCTGACCCAAACCGTCGCCGCCGGTGCATTGGGGCCCGAAAAGAATACGTCCGCCGAAGTGGGCACCAAGTGGGAATTGTTCGACCGTCACCTGCTGGTGACCGGCGCGCTGTTCCAGACCACCAAGGACAACGCGCGCGAGACCAGCGGCGTCAATGTCACCGCCGGGGCGGCCTACCGTATTCGCGGTATCGATCTCGGTGTCGGCGGCAAGGTCACCGACAAGCTGAGCATCTTCGGCGGTCTCGTGCTGATGCAGTCCGAAGTGACGAAGTCGCTGGTCACTCCGGCGAATCCGGTCTTGTTCAGCTCGAACGTCGGACTCAAGCTCGCCAATATCGCGCATGAGTCGTTCAACATGCTGGCCAAATACCAGCTCACGGACGTCTGGGAGATCGGTGGCTCGGCGACCTACAAGTCGAAGATCTACGGCGGCACCTTGCTGGCCGCGAACCAGGGCACGGCGCTTCCGAGCTACTGGCGGTTCGACACCTTCGTCGAGGCCAAGATCGACAAGAACTGGTCCGCCAAGCTGTTCGTCAACAACATCTTCGACAAGACCTACTACGATGCTCTGTATCAGAGCGCCGTGCCGTTCGTTCTCGAAGCGCCCGGACGCAGTGCATCGTTCGTTCTGTCAGGTCGCTTCTGACAAATAACCAGGACCCAACGCCATGGCATTGGGTCCTGCCTGTCAGCTGCCCGCGGACATGGCCGATCATCAATCACACCGGGGCGATTTTGGTTCGCCCCGGCGGATCCCGATTTATCCGACTTCCTTGGCTTCTCCTTGCCGCATGTCATGCGCCTCTGTTCGACGCGAGGCGGGGCAGGATTGCCGGAGGCCGGCAGTCCGCGCAGATGAATTTTGCACGGCGGAATACACCTAGCTGCGATTGAGTATCGATTTCTGATTCAACTTTTAGTTTCACTGAGTGCCGGAATTGATGGGAAATGGTGCACATCCTGTTGATTTTCTCCTTTTTGCGATTGCTTATCGATTTTGGGCTCAGTCCTTGGTTCCGCCCGAATCAGGCCGCTTTTGCGACAACTTTGAGTGGCTCCAACCCGTCGAGTTCCCCGAAAAATACCGGTAGCATTTTGATTTTATACAACAATTCATACCGTTGTTTGGAACGGTTCTACAACTTTAGTGGCATAATTGTCACGCGCAGTACCGAAAGTGGCGGTGCCCACTACCGGGTTAATGTTTGTTAATCGTGCCACATTGACCCCATTTGCGGAACCTCCGTAACACATGGAAATACGCGCCGCATGGAGCGAGGCGTGATTCATTTACGGAGGCATGGCAAAATGATAGGTACTAAAATACCTAACTCGCTGCGACAGGAGCGCGCGGAGAGTTGGGCTGTCGGCAACGACGCAGGCAAATACACTGCGGTGGTTGCCGGTTTCATCGCTGCGACAGCGTTCAGCAGCGCCGAAGCGCAGCAGTCCGCACCGCTGCCGCCGGTCAATGTCGACGTTCCCACCACGCGGGCGAAGCCTGCTGCATCGAAGCCATCGCCTGATGCGCTGAGGGCGCGCACCGCGATGCGCCGTGCGGCGCGCCGCGCGCAGCCGACGACTGCCGCTCCGGCCGTCCCGTTCCCCAACGCCGGCGGTTTGCAGGCGCCCAATCAGAATCCCTATGCCGATGCGGCCGCGCCGTACAAGGTCGATCGCCTGCAGGCCTCCGGGAAATTTCCCGAGCCGCTGCTGAACACACCGAAGACGGTGACGGTTCTGACCAAGGAGCTGCTGGCCGACAAGAACGCCACGAGCCTGAAGCAGGCCGTGGTGAGCACCGCCGGCGTGACGCTTGGCACCGGTGAAGGCGGCAACGCGTTCGGCGATCGGTTTTTCATTCGTGGTTTTGACGCTCGTAACGACGTGTTCGTGGACGGCGTGCGCGACGCCGGCGTCAGCGTGCGCGAGAACTTCTTCACCGAGCAGGTCGAAATCCTGCGCGGCCCGGGCTCGTCCTATGCGGGTCGCGGCACCACCGGCGGCGCCATCAACATCGTCACCAAGCAGGCGAGGACCGACCGCAGTTTCTACGGCATGGACACCACGATCGGTACCGATTCAACCCGGCGTGTCACCGTCGATGCGAACCAGGTCATCACGCCCTCGCTGGCCGTGCGTGCAGGCGGATTGTTCCAGGAAGCGGGCGTAGCCGGTCGCGACTTCACCACCGACAACCGCAATGGCGGTTATGTCGCCACCAAGTGGACGCCGCTCGACACCGTCAAGATCACCACGGGCTATGTCCATACCGGTATTAGCGGTCTGCCCGACTTCGGCGTGCCCTATTATCGGCCGAACACGACCACAGCCGCGGGCGCGGGCGGACCGTATCCCGACTTCGGCGTCAACCGCAGGAACTTCTACGGCTTCGTCAACCGCGACTTCTTCAAGGTCGCGCAGGATGTCGGATCGTTCAATGCCGAGGTCAACATCACCCCGGACCTGACCCTCACGAACAAGATCAGGGTGCAACATTCGAGCAACGACTACATCGGCACGTTGCCGGAACGTCCGGTCATCAATACCACCAACCTCGCACTATCGACCTTGAGCGCCAATCCGCAGAGCCGCTCGCAGAATAACGACCTGTGGGCGAACCAGACCGAGGCGACCTACAAGTTCGACGTCATGAACTGGAAGCACACCTTCCTGGGCGGTGTTGAAATCTCGCGCGAACGGGCCAGCATCGATACCTACACCGGGCTGACCTCGGAACAGACCGGCATCGTGCAGAGCGGCACGGGTTCGATCAGCGGTGTCAGCATTTTCAATCCGCAGTTCACCTTTCTGCCGTTCGGTCCGTCGAGCTTGCGCGGTTTGCCGAACAAGATCAAGATCGACACCAACAGTGTCTACGTGATGGACAGCGCCAACTGGCAGGACGTCGTCATCCTGAACGGTGGTGTTCGCTATGATGACTACACCATCAACGCCAGCGGCTATAACGCCACCGGTACGGTCCTTGGAACCCAAGGGCAGCAGGTCGGCATGCCGAATTTCAACGTCGGTGCGGTCTACAAGCCGATTCCGATCGGCAGCCTCTATGCCGCCTACGCGACGTCGTCGAATCCGACCGGTGCGGAATACGACGGCACCAGCACCGCCTATGGCGGCATCTCGCCCACAACGGCTACGAACCAGGTTTTCGGACCTGAGAAGAACACCTCCATCGAAGTCGGCACCAAGTGGGAGTTGTTCGACCGCCATCTGCTGGTGACCGGTGCGCTGTTCCAGACCACCAAGGACAACGCGCGTGAATCGCAGACCATCAACGGCCAGTCGGTGATCAGCGCGGGCGCGGCCTACCAGATCCGCGGCATCGATCTCGGTGTTGGCGGCAACGTCACGGACAAGCTGAGCATCTTTGGCGGCCTCGTGCTGATGCAGTCGGAAGTGACGCGGTCGCTGGTTCCCTCCGCCAACCCGATCCTGTTCCCCTCGAACGTGGGACTCAAGCTCGCCAACATCGCGCATGAGTCGTTCAACATGCTGGCCAAGTACCAGCTCACGGACGTCTGGGAAATCGGTGGTTCGGCGACCTACAAGTCGAAGATCTTTGGCGGCACCTTCCTTGCCGCGAACCAGGGCACGGTGCTTCCGAGCTACTGGCGGTTCGACACCTTCGTCGAAGCCAAGGTCAGCAAGAACTGGAGCGCGAAGCTGTTCGTCAACAACATCTTCGACAAGCGCTACTACGACGCGATGTACCAGAGCGCCACACCGTTCGTGCTCGAAGCGCCTGGACGCAGTGCATCGTTCGTTCTGTCGGGTCGCTTCTGATAAGTAACCTGGACCCAACGCCATGGCGTTGGGTCCAGGTCTGTCGGCTGCCTGACATGGCCGAAACATCAATACGCCGGGGCGATTTGGTTCGCCCCGGCGTTTTTCTATGACCGATCCTGGCGCGGAGTCTCGATCCTCAGCGTTCAGACGGCGCGATGGCCGGCGTCGAACAAGCGATGATCGATGCTGGAGCTCTTGCCGGACTTCTTGCTGGCCTTCTTCGGCTTCTCCTTGCTGCTCTCGGTTGCGACCGGCGGATCGCCGGCGGAGGCAAATGCCGGGGTCATCGCGGGCGCCGCGATCAGCGCCATTGAGAATATCGCCAGCATCGTCAGTCTGGTTGCAAAACGGCTCACGTGTCACTCCTGTTACTGAAAATCATAGTTGATGCGAACGTCGCGCGGGTCGAACATTCACGTCGTGATTTGCTCGCAGCGATTGGTGGCGACATTTCGCCGGTATTGAGTCGATCGCACCCTTCATATTTAGAAGCGTTGTAAGCAGGCGCGACACGTCGTCACGGAACGTGGAGTTCGTTGAATTGACGAGGATTATTGCGCTGCCCCACTCGCATCGATGGCGCGAGCACAGTTTCGACCAGAAATAATCCCAACCCATCCACGAAGCCTGCAAAGTCTGAACACGCCCTTCCTGAATACCTGCGACACGTTTGCATTTGCAGGAGACCATATGGTTGCCGACGACAACAGTTCAGCGTGGGGCACCGTATCCCGCGCTTTCCATTGGGGTCTTGGCATCACCATCATCGGCATGATCGCCTACGGCTGGTGGATGAATCATGTTCCGGCGCGTCCCGACCGCTTCTTCTATCGCTCGATCGATGCCGATATCGGCTACGCGCTGCTGCTGCTGATGACGGCGCGGCTGTTCTGGCGGCTCCTCCATCCCGTCCCGGCATTGCCGTCCGATACCCCGCGCTGGCAGCGTCTCGCGGCGGGCGTCAGCCACGGCGCGCTCTACGGTCTCACGATGCTGGTGGCGCTGCTCGGCTGGATGCATTCCGGTGCGCACCAGCCCGACTACGCCGAGTGGTTCGGCCTGTTTCGCGTGCCGCAGTTGACGTCGCCCGATAAGGCCGCCGCCAGGCTCTACGAGGACTGGCACATCATGGCGGCCTACGCGCTGCTCGCGATCATCGTCGTTCACGTCGTTGCGGCGTTCTACCATCACTTCATCAAACGCGACGACGTGACAGCGCGCATGTTCCGCCGGTTGAGGCCGGTCGTTTCATGACGGAGCCCATCTCTCGACGATACCCGAGACTTCTTCCGGGCTTTCCTGCTTTCCGATGATTGAAAGGCGACCATGCGCAAGTTCTGTTACGGCGTTCTGACCATCGCAGCGATCGCAGCCGCAGGCCCGGCCTGGGCCCAGCAGGCGGAGGCGCCGAAGACCGAGTCACAGGCTGATACGGGTCAGTCGACCGCGCCGGCCGGTGCGTTCTCCTATTTCGTCAACCTCAAAAACGGCGACACCGTCGCCAGCCCCTTCAAGGTGGTCTTCGGTCTCAGCCCCAATATGGGAATAGCGCCTTCCGGCGTCGAGAAGGCGAATGTCGGTCATCACCACGTGTTCATCGACACGACGCTGACGGCGGAGGAAGAGACGCAACCGATTACGGTCGACGAGCAGCATGTCCACTTCGGCAAGGGCCAGACCGAAACCATGCTGAGTCTGCCGCCCGGCAAGCATACGCTGCAACTGGTGCTGGGCGACTGGACGCACATCCCTTTCAAGCCGCTGGTGAAGTCTGAAGTCATTACGATCAGCGTCGCCGCGGAGACAGCCGCAAAGCCGGCGCCCGATGCAAAGTTGAAGAACGCCAGGGCGATGTATCATCATCACCACCAACATCGCGATCACCATCGCCATCATCACCGCTAGCGATATCGACATTATGGATGGTCGCAACCGTGTTGGCCACCCGGCACGCCCTTTTCAGTAACGATCCGATGCTAGCGAGGTGCTTGGTCGGCAAGCCAGGCCATTCCTGAACGACGTTGATCGATTGCAGAAGCAACGGAGGAAACAGACGATGAATTCCGGCATCAGATCAGGAAGCATGGTCGTAGTTGCGATGACGTTCATGGCTCTGGCGTCAATCGCGCGCGCCGACGATGGCAAGATGATCGAGCTCTCGGTGAAGAACCACAAGTTCGAACCAGCCGAACCCAAGGCGATGGCCGGCACCGCGATCGTCATGAAGATCAGGAATCTGGATGCGGCGCCCATCGAGTTCGAAAGCATGGCTTTGGAGTTCGAGGTGGTGGTCAGGTCGAACGCCGAACTCCTGGTCAAGGTGAAGCCACAGAAGGCCGGCCGTTATTTGTTCTTCGACGACCTCCATCAGGAGGCGAAGGGCACTCTGGTGGTGGAATAGCAGAGATCGGCGTCAACCTGGATCGGCTCTGACGATCGAAATCGGCTTGCACTTGCTTCAAATGCGATGACGTCGGATCGTCATTCCATCATTTGTCGATCGAGACCGTCTCACGCAAAGTGCGTTCGGCAATGAAACCCGGCCGCCATGCCTATTCCCCCGGCATCCTCGCAATGCGCGAGGTGCACTCCACAGCGCTCCAATGACAGGCACGCCGACAGCGAGGGCATTCGGTGAGACCATGTCGCTGCCGACGTCGTGACTCGCGCGGCGATCGTGATCGACGTTTTGCCAGGGCGAAGAAAAATTAGAATCGTTTTGATCTGGAATGAATCCAGTCAATGAAAGTGAGTTTGCCCTCATTAAAATGGATTGGGGTTTCAGCGTGCCGTCGCGCTTTTCGTTTTGTTCGCGCGGTCGCCTGCAAACGCGGGTCTCCGATGTCGCGAAGAAGGGCTGCGGGTGGCCTCGCAAATGTCGAGTCGGCAGGGCCGTGGCGAGGTTCGATCTAGTTTCAGGTGAGATATCGCCGTTCGAGACGGCGATCGATAACAAGGCCGGACTCAAGCGTACGTGTCGATGGTGCGCAGGCATTCGACGCCCGGATGTCATTGATGAAGTTGCTGCGGCAAAATCATGTGCGGCCACGATCGTGATCGATGCTCGCCTCGGGCGATTTGAAGGCAGTTTAGAATTGTTTTGATCTGGAATGAATCCAACAACAGAAAAACGGTTGTGCCGCTATTAAAGCGGGTAACAGTTCAAGTCGTCACTGTGTGTTGTTGTCAATCGCGAATGTTCCACACTGGCAGGCGTTTCTGAGATCTCGCCACGGACATTCGCCATCAATTGTTCGGATGATGCTCCGGTTAGTTTCGCGTTATCGTATGTAACGAGTGGCGTATGCATCGGCTGTTCTGAGCGTGACGGCGATGAGGCGAAAAATGATTTCTGGAAATGAACCAGAATTTGCCTACGCGGTTGCACTGGTACTTCACGAAGCGGCCTTGATCGATCGCTACTTGATCACCTCATCGAAGGACACGGTACGCACCCTACGCCGCTGTTACTTCGGGATGATCGATGGTTGGGAATTATCGATGCTGTCGATCAGATCACAGAGCTTGCTGCAGTTCGATCCGGCGGTCGCATTGACAGGCGTTTCATTCGGTCGATATTCCGCACATGCCCATCGTGGCATGGCACAACAGACCGGGGCGTATTTGCCCCGGCATTTTACCGGCGCAAAAAGGGGGCGCAACTTTATGTTAGTTTGTATTTCGGGACTGCTGGGCAAGGCTGAGGTGGCGGATTTCCGCCAGCTCATGGATGCCCATGACTGGGAAGACGGTCGATCGACCGCCGGGGCGCAATCGGCGCTGGTAAAACAGAACCAGCAGCTGCCGCCCGACAGCGAGCTGTCGAGAACACTCGGCAACCGCATCATCTCGGCGCTGACCGCCAATCCGCGCTTTCTCTCGGCGGCGATCCCGCTGCGGATCTTTCCGCCGCTGTTCAATCGCTACGCGTCCACGCAAGGACATCATTTCGGCATTCACGTCGATAATGCCGTGCGTGGAGATTATCTGACCGGACTTCGCATCCGAACCGATTTATCGGCGACGTTGTTCCTGTCCGAGCCTGACGAATATGACGGCGGTGAGCTCGTGATCGAGGACACCTACGGATCCCATGAAGTCAAGCTGCCTGCGGGAGATCTCGTACTCTATCCTGCATCGAGCCTGCACATGGTCACGCCGGTCACGCGCGGCACACGGGTCGCGTCGTTCTTCTGGCTGCAGAGCATGATCCGCGATCAGCATGCGCGGAGCATGATCTTCGATCTCGATAGCGCGATACAACGGCTGGTCGAACGGCTGGGACGGGACGATCCGGAGACGGTCAAGCTAACGGGTATCTATCACAATCTCATTCGGTACTGGGTCGAGGTATGAACATGTTACGTTTTGTCGTGAGTATGACGTCCATTGCTGCACTGATGGCGGTGTCGGTGACATCGCCAGCACTGGCGCAGCAAGCCGCGGCGGAGCCGGCGCCCGCGGCATCCGCCGCGCCTCCGGTGTCGCCGGCGGCGGGCGCGCAGGCGCCCGCGCCGAGCGCGTCATCATCTCCCGCCACACCGGCGGGAGATGTGAAGGAGCAGGCGGCACCGACGGCGGCGGCAGCGCAGGCACCTCCGCCCGCGGAGGCGCAGGCGCCAGGCGCGTCCTCGCAGCCCGCTGCACCGGCGGGAGAAGCGAAGGAGTTGGCCGCAAGTGGCGACAAGGCTCCGAAGTCAACGACCGGCGGCCTGCACGAGCTGTCGCCATGGTCGATGTTCCTTTCCGCCGACATCCTGGTCAAGGCGGTGATGATCCTGCTGGCCTTTGCTTCGCTCATGACCTGGACGATCCTGGTCTCGAAGACGGTCGAGCTGTCGCTGGCGCGGCGTCGGCTCCGGGTCTCGCTCGATCGCATCAGCAATTCGAAGTCGCTGGCTGAGGCCCAACTGGCGCTGGGTTCAGGGGATAGTTTGACGGGTGAACTATTGGCGGTGGCCGTGCGCGAGGCGCGCATGTCGGAAGGCACGTTCAACGACAGCGGCATCAAGGAGCGGGCTCAATCGAGTTTTGCGGAGCTTTCCCGGGCCGAAGGACGCCGCGTGAGGTTCGGGATGGGCGTGCTTGCGACCATCGGCGCGATCTCGCCATTCGTCGGCCTGTTCGGCACGGTCTGGGGCATCATGAACAGCTTCATCGGCATCTCGAAGTCGCAGACGACGAATCTCGCCGTGGTCGCGCCGGGTATCGCGGAGGCGCTGCTGGCGACGGCGATCGGACTGGTCGCGGCCATTCCCGCGGTGATCATCTACAATCACTTTTCCCGTGTCACCAAGAACTACATGGAGCTGGCGTCCCGGGCGACGGGTGCAGCCGGCCGCCTGCTGTCGCGCGATCTCGATCGCAACTATGGCAGCTCGCAAGCCCGCGCGGCGGAGTGAATCATGGCTGTAGCAATTTCCGAAGGCGCCGATGACGGCGACGAGTTCGACGAATCCCACGACATCAACGTCACGCCGTTCATCGACGTCATTCTCGTTCTGCTGATCATCTTCATGGTGGCCGCTCCCTTGTCGACGGTCGATCTTCCGATCGATTTGCCGACATCGACCTCGGCCCCGCAGAAGAAGCCTGACAAGCCGACCTATGTGTCGATCAAGGCCGATCTCGCAGTGGCGATCGGTGAGAACGTGGTCAAGCGAGTCGATCTGGTGCGCCTGCTCGAGAGTTCGGACGGCAACAAGGATCGGTACATCTTCCTGCGGGCGGACCGCGCGGTCCCTTACGGCGAGATGATGAACATACTCGAATTGCTGCGAGGCGGTGGTTTCAACAAGATCAAGCTGGTTGCGCTTGAAGGAGTTCCGGACGCTGCGTCGCAGCCGGCCTCATCGCCGGAAAATCCGAAACCGTGAGTCGGGAATAAAGACAGGAGCCAGGAGATCGATGTTGGATTCGAAAACAGCGCGGAACTCTTCAAAGCGGATCTGGATGATGGGGACCATCGTCGCGACCGGAATTCATCTAGGTTGTGCGGCGCTCGCTTTTGCCCACCTGCAATCCGATGAACTGGATACATCGCTGGGTGCCCAGGCACTCGAGGTCGGAATGGAGATGATGTCGCCGCGCCTCGAAGCAACCGATTTGCCACCGGGACCGGATACCGATGCTTCGACGGCATCGCCTGCTGTTGCCGAGCAGAAGGCGGAGGTCAAGGAGACTGATCTGCCGCAGGCGGTGCCGAATGAGACGGAAGAGGCGGATCGGGTTGTAACCGAAAACGAGTCGAAGAAGCCCAAGGAGGAAGAGACCGAGAAGTCTGCAGTTCAATCGAACGCGTCGACCGAGTCTGTTGCAGCCGAGGCCACGGCAATGCCGAGCAACGAGGCCGCCCAGGAAGCCCCACGCTCGGTTGCTCCGGCGCTGGGCAGCGGCGAAAGCGCGCAGCGCGTTCGTGCGACCTGGCAGAAGGAACTGGTGGCGCATCTCGACAAGCACAAGAAGTATCCATCGCATCGGCTGGTCAGGACAACGGAGATTACCGTCGCTTTCGTGCTGGACCGGTTGGGCCACGTGCTGTCGACGACGATCGTCAAGGGATCGGGTGATCTCGCCTTCGACGAAGCGGCGCTCGAAATGGTTCGTCGCTCCGACCCTGTGCCGCAACCGCCGGCGCTGGTTGCAGACGAAGGCCTGAACTTCACCTTGCCGGTGAACTTCCGGGTGAAGGAGCGGGGCTGATCCCGCGATCTCGAGTTCGCGAGCCGCAAGCGTCCGATGCGAGCCGCGAACTTCAGAGTGAAGAACACAGCACCATGGTCACAGGGCTTATTGCCGGTCCTGTGACTTTCTGAAATGGACGGAGACGCCTCCGGTCGCGATGCACGACGGGCGTGTCCCTCAGCCCGCATCCCATCTGACGGGCAGATCGAGCAGGCCCCGGAACGCCCAGCCGCCGATCCGCGCTGGCTTGGCGTCGTCGAGTCGCAAGCCTTTCAACGTCGCGAAAATGCCGGGCAATGCCACGTCGGCGACCATCGCGCGCGAGGCAAAGGCGCCGGCGCAATAATGCGGGCCGGCGCCGAAGGCGATGCTCTTCTGGGTGTCGCGGGTGATGTCGAAGCGATCGGGATCGGCAAAGCAGGTCTCGTCGCGATTGGCCGAGCCGAACATGAAGAACACGCGATCCTCGGGCTCGAAGTCGACGCCGCCATAATGGCAGGTCTTCGCGACGCGTCGCGGCGACATCTGGATCGGCGCGATCCAGCGCGCATATTCCTCGAATGCGTCGATCCATCTTGCCTCGCCGGATCGCACCAGCGCGAGTTGCGCGGGATGGGTCAAGAGCGCCCACACCGTGCCGGAGATGGCATCGCGCGGTTCGTTCTGACCGCCCGAGATCGCAAGCTTGATATTGGCGCGCACGCTCTCGATAGGTTGGCCCGCAGACAAGAGCACGCTGAGCATCGAGGTGTTCGGATGTGTCGTCACCACGGGCACCATGTCGTCGATCGCGGCGTCGATACCGGCCGTCGCGGCGTGGCAACGCGCCTCGGTCGCCGGGTCCCCCGTGTAGTTGGCAATGCCGTCGATCATTGCCTGCGACCAGGCGTCCATGTCCTCGAACCGCATGTTGGTGAGCCCGGTGATATCCTTGAGGCATTCGGCTGAGAGCGGCAAGGCGAACGCCTTGACCAGATCCGCTTCGCCCCGCGGAGCAAGAGCTTCGAGGATGCGGTCGGCATGGCCCTGGAATTTCGTCAGCCAGGTGTCTCTCACCGTGCGCGGCGACACGGCGGGAAACATCGCGGCGCGCTCGCTCATGTGCGCCGCGCCGTCCTTGCGCATCATGTTGTGGCCCATCAGGCGGTTCATCAAGCCCGCCGGCTGATGCGAGGAGAACACGTCGATGCGCTTTTCCTGGCTGAAGATGTCGCTGCGTCGGGTGAAGACGGTCGAACCCAGTTGCGGCACGAAGGCGATCGGCGCTTCTTGCCGCATCCTTGCCAGATCGGGATAAGGATCGGCCCAGAAGGTCTGAACGTCGATCGCGTAATGCGGCGCGTTGGACATGGGAGTCTCTCTTGGTGGTTCACTCCATCCGGGTCTTTCGCCACGGCTGGTGGCCACCCTAGTCACTCGGTGACGGCACGTCGATTCCGCGCGCCGCATAGAGCCTGATCTTGTTGCGCAGCGTTCGTATCGACAGGCCCAGCATGCGTGCGGCGTGGGTGCGGTTTCCGTTGCAGCGCACAAGGGTTTGCAGCACGAGCTCCCGTTCGATCTCGCCCACGGTCGATCCGATCAGGAACGGCACGACTTCATTGGGGGACCGAGGCAGCAGCAGCGGGGACAACGACTCGTGGGACATCAACACCTCCCGATCAACGCACCGCGTGCAACCCCTCGCGGAAACATCGAGAACACCAACCAACCCCCTGACGACCGTGGGCGATGTTGGTTAACGAGGTCTTAACGAGCACGTAGTTGTCCGGGGTGGCTGGGGAAAATCAAGAAACCGCCATGGTTCTGCTGCGGCAGGATCATGATCCGATCGAATGGTGGTCATGATCTCGTTCGCTCCGTCCGGTCTGCCGCGGCTCCGCGGCTTGATCGCCGCGAGTCTGGACGACTGGCTAGATCGTCCTGTAGCCGCCGTCGGCCATCACGATCGATCCCGTGACATAGGCCGCCAGATCGGAGGCGAGGAAGATCGCGGGCCCCACGATGTCCTCCGGTCTCCCGGCGCGTCCGAGCGGCGTGTGATCGAGAAAGATCTTCACCAGCTCCGGATTGTTGGTGCGCACGGTTGCATTGAGCGGCGTCTCGATCAGGCCGGGCCCGATCGCGTTGACGCGGATGCCGTGCTTGCCGAGTTCGGCGGCCAGCGCGCGGGTGAAGCCGAGCACGCCATGCTTGGAGGTGGTGTAGGCCGGCGAGTTCGGCGTGCGCACATGCATGAAGGACTGGATCGAGGCAATGTTGACGATGCGTCCTTTGGTCGATCGCAACTGGTCGAGGAAGGCATGCGTCACGTTGAACGGGCCGTCGAGGTTGATTGCCATGATGTCCTGCCAATCCTTCAGCACCGCGTCGGGATCGGCGGTGAAGGCGTTGCGGCGGTTGATGCCGGCATTGTTGACGAGGATCGAGACCGGCCCGATCGTTTCGTCGACCTGCTTGGCGATCGCCGTGCAATCGTCGCGTCGGGTGACGTCGAGCCTGAAGCCCCAGGCCGCGCCGTGCGCATCGCGGATCTGTTTTGCAGCCTCCGCTGCCTGCGTCTCGTCAATGTCGAGCAGTACGACCCGCGCCCCTTCGCGCGCGTAGCCGGCCGCGATAGCCCGGCCAATGCCGGAGGCTGCACCGGTGACGACGGCGATGTGGTTTTCAAGCAGAGGCATCACGTTCTCCTTAAAGTTGTTGAAGTGGCAGAGGCCTCCCGAATCTCGCGAGTAAGCCAAAACCCCGCAAAATTACGGTGGTATTCACAGCTCCTTAAGTCTGTGCTGCGAATGTGAAGCATAACGCAATACCGTTGCGCGCAGGCGTCACGGCAACTCCCCCGGGGCCATCCGGGATGAGGCTTCGCTACATGCCGCAGACGATCGGTGCATCGGAACAACGACTGGGATGCACGGTCGCAGACTCCTCTCCAGACAAACCCTTCCGTTTTCGAGCTTCAGTGAACGCGCTTCATACCGCATGGGAAGAGATCACATGAAAAATCTCACGATCAGTATTCGCACCAAGATCATGATCGCGGTCGTGGCACCGCTGATTGGCATGATCGCATTCGCGTGTCTCGACGTCGTGGATCAGCGCGACACCTTGACGGAAGGTCGCAAGGCCCATGTCCGCGCGATGGTCCAGGCCGCCGTCTCCATCCTTCAGCATTACCACGGCCTTGCCGAAAAGGGCCAGCTGACCGATGCCGAGGCGCGCGAACGGGCCAAGGCCGATGTCCGCGACATTCGCTACGGCAAGGGCGACTATCTCTTCATCTATCGCGGCGATGGCATCACTGAAGCCCTCGGCATCGCGCCACAGCTGGAAGGCAAGCAGCGCATGGCCGACACCGATCCCAATGGCGTGCCGTTTGTCAGATTGCTGATCGAAAATGCCAAGGGGCCCCAAGGTTTCGTCGCCTACAGCTTTCCGCGATTTGCGGGCGACCAGGGCGATCAGCGAAAAATATCGACCTCGATCTACTACCAACCCTGGGACTGGATCGTGGCCAGCGGCGTCTATATCGGCGACATCGAAGAGGCCTATCGCAACCAGCTGATGCGTGTTGGCATCATTCTCCTGCTGGTGACCTCCGCGCTCGTCGCCTTTTCCATCGTCATGGTGCGGAGTATCACGCGGCCGCTGTCGATGATCACCAGCCTGATGGAACGTCTGGCGCTGGGCGACCGCGAGATCTCCGTGCCCTATATCGAGAAGGGCGACGAGGTCGGCAAGCTGGCGCGTGCCCTTGATATCTTCCGCCAGCAGGCGATCGCGCTGGAGCGGCAGAGCGAGGAACAGCGGCAGGCCGAGGCCCGCAATGCCGCGCTTCTGGCCGCCGAACGCCGCAGCATCGCCGGCAACTTCGAGGCGCGGGTGATGGACCTGATCACCGGCAGTTTCGCCTCGAGCAGCGATATGCACGGCACCGCCAAGAGCATGTCGAGCGTGGCCAACGAGGCGCTGTCGCAAGCCGGTTCGGCGGCGTCGGCGGCGGCCGAGGCCACCAACAACGTTCAGACCGTCGCAGCCGCATCGGAGGAGCTTTGCACCTCGATCTCGGAGATCAGCCGCCAGGTCGCGGAATCGGCGCGGATTTCCACCGATGCCGCCAAGGAGACCCAGCGCATCAACGGCATGATGGCGGACCTCTCGGCCGCCGCAGGGCGGATCGGCGAAGTGGTCAAGCTGGTCAACGACATCGCCAGCCAGACCAATCTGCTGGCGCTGAACGCCACCATCGAGGCGGCCCGCGCCGGCGACGCCGGCAAGGGTTTCGCCGTGGTCGCAGGCGAGGTGAAGTCGCTCGCCACCCAGACGGCGGGGGCGACCGACGAGATCACCACCCAGATCGGCGCGGTCCAGGCGGAAACCGGGCGCGCCGTCCAGGCGATCCGCAACATCGGGACCGTGATCGAGCAGGTCAGGCAGATTTCGGCCGGCATCGCCTCGGCGGTCGAGCAGCAGGGCGTCGCCACCCAGGAGATTTCCCGCAGCGTCAGCCAGGCCGCGAGCGGCACCAACCGGGTGTCGGCGAACGTCAGCGGCCTCACCAAGGCCGCCGCAGCGACCGAGACCGTCGCCAAGAAGGTGCTGACGGTGGCAGGCGACCAGGCCGGCTATGCCGAGCGGCTGCGCTCGGAAATCACCGACTTCCTGGTCCAGATGCGGGCGTGAGGGCAACCCTCGGGAACCTCGATTAGGCATTATCTCGGCGGCGGGAATCTGTTATCCCCCGCGGGTCACTGCAAAGCGCGTGCGCGTCAAGCCCAGGCGCGAACAAGAAATGCCAAGGAGACTGTCCCGATGAAGATGTCATCCGCCCTTCGTGCCGCGCTGGTCGCGCTGACGGCCTTCGCAGGCGCCGCGCTGCCCGCCACGGCCCGCGCCGACGATGGCACCGTGTCGCTGGTGATCTACAAGGCGGGCTGGATCATCGGCGGCTCGGGGGGCAGCGGCGTCCTCACCTTTCGCGGACGGAGCTATCAGCTCTCGACCGGCGGCATCGATTATGGCCTCGTGTTCGGCGGATCGAAGACGGTGCTGCGCGGCCGCGTGCACAACATCTTCCGCCCCTCGGATGTCGCCGGCGTCTATGGCGCCGCCGGCGCGGGCCTCGCGGTTGGTTCGGGTGCGCGCGCGATCGTGCTGACCAACCAGAAGGGCGCCGTGCTGGAACTGTCCGGCCGCCAGGTCGGGCTGATGGCGAACGCGGATCTCAGCGGGCTGGCGATCACGATGAAATAGCCGGGCAAGGACAGGGCGCTTGATGCGTCGCTGTCCCGATTGTCTTCAAGGCGGGAAAGGTGGGCACAGTGCGAGATGCGCCATTGCCCACCCTGGGCGTGCGTGCCGTCACCAGGTGCAGTTGCCGTGCTGCCGCAGCTTTTCCTTGGCATCGAGTGCTGCGGTGAAGCTCTCGATCGGCTTGCTGACGACCTTGTAATCTGACGGCCATCGCGGCGGCTTCATCTGGAAGCTCTCGTTCCAGACCTGGCAGACGCCGGTGTTGTCCCAGCGGATCAGGTAATAGCCGGCCTGCGCGGGGCTTGTGGCGAGGGCCGCGACCGCGACGCAGGCGGCGGCACAGAGGGTGGTCACGCGACGCATGGAACTCTCCTGTCGGAAAATGTTGAACCAGCCTCCGGTCATTCGCCGGGGCGGCGTCCATCTTTCGCTATGGTGCAGCCGTGCGAAGGGTGCGGCAAAGCTGTGACGGTTGCAAGTCGCGAGGCCGCAATTTTTTCGTTCACCGACAAGCTCGACGACACGGCGACGCAAGGCGCAGTGAGGACTTGCTTTTCGGATCGCCTGCTGGTTGCATCGTGCTTTGATTTCCAGGATGGGATAGCAACACATGCCTGTCAGCGACGATTTCCTGACTGCCGGATTGAAGATCACCGGCCATTTCGAGGATTCCGAAGATCCGCTTGGCGCTGTCAGCGGCAATTTCGACAGCATGGGCATCTCGCTCGGCGTATTGCAGTGGAATATCGGCTCCAATTCCCTGCAGCCGATCGTCCGGGCGATCGGCAAGGCGGCCGTCACTGCGACGATGCCCAGGCTCGGCAATGACCTTTGGCAGGCCTGCAACACAACCGTCGCCGAAGGCCTTCGGATCGTCAGGGCGTGGCAGCCCAACAACAAATTGCCGAAGGCTGCATTCAACGAGCTGAAGGCCTTTGTCAAAAGCCAGCCGTTCCAGGATCAGCAGCTCAAGGTCGCGCGGGCCGTGGGCAACAAGGCATGGGATACCGCCGTGGCCTGGGCCGGCAAGCAGGGGCGAACCACCGCGAGCAAGCGCGAGTTCTGCTGGTTCTACGATGTCTTCACCCAGAATGGTGGACTGAAGTCGCTGACCCCCAAGAAGGTTCAGGATTTCATCGACAATCACGGCGCCGACAGCGTTGACGACCTGATCTGCGACTGGCTGGCGGCACGAAGCGACGACAGCAGGGGCGCCAAGGATTCGCGCAAGAACGCAAAACTGTGGCGCGGCCAGGTGCCGCGAGCCCGTCTCTTCCTCTTCGTCGCCAGCTTCCTTCGCACCGCGGAGGCCAACCCGCTCTGGCAATCCGACGTGATGAACCGCAAGGGCGTGATCGCCGTGGGGACGGGCTGGGCACATACCGAGCTGCATGACGTCACGCCGATCACCGGCTAGCTCACGCGGACCGGATCGCTTGCCAGACACCTCGTCAGGATTGGTGCCGTAGCCCGGACGAACGGAGCGATATGCGGGGGCACTTATCGTCACTCTGGCGTCGACCCTGGATCTCGCTTCGCGCATCCAGGCTGCGGCTGACGTCTTGCCGGGCATTCACCGCCTGGCCAGCGACGCCACGCACTCGATTTCGATCAGCATCTTCGGATCGGGCAGCGCCTGCACCACGCAGGTGGTACGGGCGGGATAGGGCGCTGGCCCGAAAGCCCCGGCATAGAGCGCGTTCATCGTCGCGACGTCGGCGGCGCGGGTCAGCAGCACGTTGACCTTGACCAGATCGCGGAACGTCGCGCCGGCCTCATCCAGGATGCGCTTGATGTTCTTGACCACAAACCCGAACTGGGCCTCGAAGCCGTCCGGCATCGCGCCGGCGTCGTCGAAGCCGGGAATGCCCGAGACGAACAGCAGATCGCCGACGCGGGCGGCGAAGGACAGCGGCGGGGACTTGATGTGGGGCGGAGGCGGGAAGTGCTGGATGGGCATGGCGGAGACCTCTTCATCCGTGGCCAGACCGCGAGTTCCGGCCCGGCAGGGCCCAGCCGCATGGCCTGCGCGGCTCCCGGACCCAAAATATCGAAAACAACCCCATGCAAAGTAGCCTGCAAGGTAGCTTGGCGGTCGCTGGCCTACGCGATCCCGCGACGACAATTTGACACGTCGGGCAAATCACCTGCAATATTCCCTCATCGCGCAATCCGTAAAACGCACAGGAACCTGGCACCAGCGTCGGCGCGCCGCTGACGCGCCGGCTTGACGCGACCGCCGCATCGGCGACGCGGCGGGCCGCCGAACGTCAGTGACGGAGCAAGGTGGCAACCACGGGCGGTCCATCTGCCACTCGAGTCCTGCTCAGGGTATGACAGTCGCCATGAAGCACGATGATCTCGTCGCTGCCTACCTGGCGCCAAACCGCCACTATCACAACGTCAGGCACATCGAGGATTGTCTCGGCCTGCTTGCCGGTGTGAGCGACCTGTCGACGACCGATCGCAATATTCTGACCCAGGCGATCTGGTGGCACGATGTGGTTTACGACCCGACGCGATCCGACAACGAGGAGCTCAGCGCACGGCTGGCCGAACAGCATGTGGCTGCCGACGTTTGCGACAACGTGGGCCGGTTGATTCGCCTGACACGGACGCATCGCGTCGAGCCCGGTGACCGGCTGGGAGCCATCCTGATCTCGATCGATCTCAGCATCCTGGGCGCCGAGCCGTCGCGCTATGACGCCTACGCCGCTGCCATCCGCAGGGAATTCGCCCATGTGCCGGACGGCGACTATCGCGCGGGAAGGTCGGCCGTGCTCAGGCGCTTCGCCGCGCAGCCGGTGATCTTTCCCGATGCTGCGTTCGCGCGGACATATGATCGGCAGGCCCGCGACAATCTCGCCCGCGAACTGGCGTCGCTGCAGGACTAGCGCGCCGGACGGCCATATCGGCGCGACCGGCGCGGCGCGTCATGCGCGGCCATGGAAAGATCGCGGACGCGCATCGCAAATCCGCACGCGTGCGTCTATCCTGCAGCGCGCCAGGACCAATGCCAGGGAGCCAAGACAGATGAGCACACGCGAACATCCGCAGCCAGAAGGACTGATGGCAAACCCGGCCTACTCGCATGTCGTCGCCGCCTCCGGCAAGCGCACGATCTACACGGCGGGGCAGGTGTCCATTGACGAGCACGGTGCGCTGGTCGGTGCCGGTGACCTGGCCGCGCAAACCACGCAGGTCATGCGCAATCTCGGCCTGGCGCTTGCCGCAGCCGGTGCGAGCTACGCCGACGTCGTCAAGATCACCACCTACGTCGTGAACTACAAGCCCGAACTCCGCGCCATCGTCGGCAAGGCGCGGGCGCCCTTCTTCGCGAACGGGACACCGCCGGCCAGCACCCTGGTCGGTGTCGCCGCGCTGGCGCTGCCGGAATGGCTGGTCGAGATCGAGGCGATCGCCGTCGTCGATTAGGAGCGCGCGGACCGGCGGCAGGAATCGCAGCCACGTGTTCCGTCGTCATCATCCGCGAAAGCGGATGATCCAGTACGCCGGGGCGACCGTCGTTGATCGCCGGCGTCCCGGCTTACTGGATCGCCCGGTCAAGCCGGGCGATGACAGCCTCCGCCAGTTCTTGCCACGGCCGCAGCGACCAGTGGCCTGATGCGGCGCCGGAGGGCGAGGGGAGCACGAAGACATCAGGAAAATTGTCCAGCCGCGGCTGCCGGCCCAGCGCGAGCGCGGTCGTCGGCCGGCCGTAGAACAGGCTAGCGGCCTTCTTGCTGGTGAAGGCGATCGCGCGGGGGCGGTGTCGCAGCATCTTGGCCCTGAACACCGCGATGTCTTCAGGGCGCACCGAAATCTGATGGTCCATGCCCGCGCCGGACTTGCAGAGATCGGTGAAGCCGATCCCCAGTGTCAGAAGTGAAGCGAACTCGCGCGGAGCGTAGCGGCGCGGCGTGAGGCCAATCTCGAACAGCGTGGGCCAGAAGCGGTTGCCGGGATGGGCGTAGTAATGCCCGAGGTCGGCGGATCGCGTGCTGGCCGCGGTGCCGACGAAGACGAGGCGGAGATCAGGCTGAAGCTGGTCGGGCAGGCGGTCCATGGGCTCGTGTGGTGTAGTGGGCTAACCAAGTCAAGCATGCCCACAGATCACAATGACGCGTGGATTGGTGGCCGTGCGCGGCGCCGTCACACGCTGCCGGCGATGGTCTCCGACAGCTCCCAGAGTCGCCCCGCCAGCGCGGGGTCGTCGGCATCGGCGCGGGGCTTTGCGATGTTGCAGTCGGAGAAATACTGGCCCGAGACACCCTCGAGCGAAGGGCTCGCCGCCACGTAGCACGAGGTCGCGGCGCCCTCCGGGATGGTCTTGGCGACCAGCGCCGTCATCACGCGCGGCCAATACGCCCGGCCGATCTGCGCCAGCGCCATGCCGCGGAAGATGTCGGTGGCGGCCACGATGCCCGGATGCACCGCGTTGGCGGTCTTACCGGTGCCGGCGAGCCGCCGCGCCAGCTCCTTGGCGAACAGCAGGTTGGCGAATTTCGAGCGGCAATAGCCGAGCATCGACCCGGAGCTCTTCTCGCTCCGCAGGTTGTCCCAATCGATGCCGCCGCGTGGCGCGAAGCGGTGCGCCTCGCTGCTCACCACCACGATGCGGGCGCGGTCGGCGAGCGCATCGAGCAGGCCCGTCACCAGGATGAAGTGGCCAACATGATTGACGAAGAACTGACTTTCATAGCCGTGCACCAGCGCAGGTACGGACGGCGCCATGATCCCGGCATTGCAGATGATGGCGTCGAGCCTGATGGCGCGGCGCTTGATCTCGCTCACGCAGGCGCGGATCGAGGCAGGATCGGCGAGGTCGCAGGCAAGCCCGGTGGCCTCTTCACCGATCGTGCGCGCCACGCCGGTCGCCTTGTCGCTGCTGCGCGCCGTGGCGATCACGCGGGCGCCGCGTAAGGCCAGCACCCGCGCGGTCTCGCGGCCGATGCCGGACGTGCAGCCGGTGACGAGGACCGTCTTGCCCTGCAGCGATAGCCCGCGCGTGACCTCCTCGGCGGTGGAACCGGCGCCGAAGCCTGTGGGGCCGCGTGGCTTGATCAGGGCGTAGAGCGACATGGGGTCCTCGCGAATGGTGGTTGACGGATGCAGGTTAGGCGAGGGATGTGGCTGGCTCAATCCTTCGAGACGGGTCGGGTTCCGCGACGCTCCGAGGATGAGGAAAAAACAGCTTATGACGCAGTAGGACTAATCCGCTTTCGGCACGACACGAACGGCTCGCGCCATATCCATGCCGTAGACGGCGTTACGGACTTGTCTCGTCACGAGGTCGAGGGTGAAATGCACCCAGGCCTCGTCAACCGGCGTCCACGCCTCACCCGCGATGATGGTCCCGCGCAGGTCGACATTGCGGAAGCCATCCCAGGATATGCGCTCGCTGCACCAGCGTGAGTTGTCGGCCGCGATGATTTCGAAATGCGTCAATCTGCGAAAGAGGACGGACCTCAGCCCGGGCAGAGGCGTGACCTCCTCGATGTCATCCCCAAAGCGATCCCGGAGCTCTCGGCTTCGGGGGGCGACGATGTGGGCTTCGCCATCGGCGACAACGATGACATCGCTGCCGTTGGGATGCTGCAGGACGGCTCTGCAACTGGTCGAGCCTCCAAGGAAGTTTCCAATCCAGGGTTCGGAGCCGCTTGGGCAAAAGCGGACCACGAGCCCTTCCCGAAATTCCCGTGGACCACGACTTGTAAAGGATATGGCTGGCGGGCCGTAAGGCGGCAGGCCGGGCAGGATCTCAAATGACATGGTGCTCCTTCCTGGTGCCATCCGCGCCGATCCAGTCCGCCAGTTCGTGCCACGGCTGCAGCGTCCAGCTGCCCGACGCGGTGCCGGACGGCGAGGCGAGAACGAAGATATCAGGGAAGTCACCCACCGACAGCTGTCGGCCGAAGCCGATCGCCTGCGTCGGCCTGCCGTAGAACAGGCTCGCGGCCTTCTTGCTGGTGAAGGCGATGGTGCGGGGACGGTATCGCAGCATCTTCGCCTTGAACACCGCGATGTCTTCGGGCCGGACCGAAATCTGATGGTCCATGCCCGCGCCGGATTTGCAGATGTCGGTGAAGCCGATCCCCAGCTTGAGGAGTGAAGCGAACTCATGCGGCGCGTAGCGGCGCGGCGTGAGGCCGACCTCGAACAGCGTGGGCCAGAAGCGGTTGCCGGGATGGGCGTAGTAATGCCCGAGGTCGGCGGATCGCGTGCTGGCTGCCGTGCCGACGAAGACGAGACGGAGGTGAGGCTGAAGCTGGTCGGGCAGGCGGTCCATGGTGCGATCGGTAGGGTGGGTTAGCGGAGCCGTGGCTCGAAGAGCGACGGCGGAGCGTAACCCACCATTGTGTGAATAACCAAACTGGTGGGTTACGCTACGCTAACCTACCCTACGCAGCTCGGCCTGGAGTCGTCATGGTCGTTTGCAATCATTCCGTGGGTGCATGAGGAGCGCGCAGATGGCTGAAGCAAAAACAGTTGGTGTCGTTTTCATCGATGGCTGGGCCGACTGGGAGTTTGGCTTGCTGACAAGCTCGGTGGTCGAGTGGCTCGGTGGACGCATCGTGGCGATTTCGCCGGAGCCGAAGCTTGTTCGGTCGCTGAGCGGCCTGCTGTTGCAGCCCGAACGCGCAGCCGACCCTGCCCTGAACATCGATCTCGACGCCGTCGCAGTGATTGGATCGGATCGTTGGGCTGGCCCCAATCCGCCCGATGTCGCGGGCTTGCTGACGACAGTGGCAGATCGCGGTGGTGTCGTCGGCGGCATCTGCGCCGGAACGCTGGCACTGGCGCGCGCCGGCCTGTTCCGGAATGCTGGGCATACCAGCAACCCGCGTGATTGGCTTGACCATGTTCTGCCGACCTATGCGGGCCGTGAGAACTACGAACAGAAACCACATGCCGTGGCAGATGGGCGCATCGTCTCTGCGCCGGGATCGGCACCCGGCACCTTTGCCATCGAAATGGTCAAGGCGGTGTTTCCCGACAAGGCCGATGTTACAGCTCAAATGCGTGCGATGTTTGCGGCTGAATACGCATGATGAGGCAGCGTCTCGTCGTGAAACCTCTTCGCGGTCTCGGGATAGGGGACGAGCCCGGTCAATCCACTTCGCGCAACCGTCCCAGCAACGCCTCGATGATCGGGCGCTGTCCCCGGGTGATCTTCACCACCGCTTCCGCCTCGCCGAACCATGCGGCGCGGTCGGCTTCCGGAAATTCGGTGATGCGTCCGGACCGGGGAGGCCACTCCATCGCGAAGCTGTTGCTCTTGAACGATCCCATGTCGAATTCGCCTTCGACCGCGAAGGCATGGACCCGCTTGCCGCTTGGCTGCCTGAATGCGCCGAGCGCGACGAAGCGGCCATCGGCCGCCTGTCCCGTCTCCTCCTCGAACTCGCGCCGCGCCGCCGCCAGAGCATCCTCGCCCTCTTCGAGCAGCCCCTTCGGGATCGACCAGGCGCCGTCATCCTTGCGGGCCCAATAGGGTCCACCCGGATGGACCAGCAGCACTTCGACCGTGCTGCCGCTGCGACGAAACATCAAGAGCCCGGCGCTTTGCTGGGGCATGGTAGCTTCCGAACGCCGTTCAAACGCTTGTGCTTGTTGCTCGCGAGCATGGGAGGTGTTTTTGTCAGACCGCTATCGATATTCCGATCGCGCCGAATGGATCATCCGTCTGCGCGTGAGGCGATCGCGGGGCTCTCGATCGCTTCCGCCACGGTCCCTCCACGCGCAGGCCAGAACTCATAACCGAGCATGCCAACCACCATCGCGCCGACAAACACGATGATCGGCAGGCTGAGGCCCGCGAGATTGACCAGCGCGGGGCCGGGGCAGATTCCAACCAGGCCCCAGCCGATGCCGAACAGGACGGCACCCGCCACGAGCGGCGCATCGATGTCGCGCCGCGTCGGCCACAGATAGCCGGGCGCGAACAGCGGTGCGCCGCGCCGCCGCGCCAGCGCGAAGCCGGCCGAGGCGACTGCGACGGCGCCAGCCATCACAAATGCCAATGTGGCGTCCCAGGCGCCGAAGATGTCCAGGAAACCGAGCACCTTGTCCGGCTCGGTCATGCCGGAGATCAACAGTCCCGCCCCGAAGATGAGACCACATGCGAAACTCGCCAGGGCCAGCGGCATGGCTATCCTCCAAAACCGTGACGGACGATCGCGACCGTGATGACAGCCGCGCCCATGAAGATGCCGGTCGCCATGATCGACCGCGCTGAAAGCCGCGCGAAGCCGCATACCCCATGGCCCGACGTGCAGCCGTTTCCCATCCTGGTGCCGAATCCGACGAGGAGGCCGGCGGCCGCAACCAGCGCAAGGCTGGAGGCGATGGCCGGCCGTGGAAGCGGAGCACCGGCAAGCGCGGCGACAAGCGGCGCGGCGATCAGTCCTGCGACGAACGCGATCCGCCAGGCCCGATCGGTCGGACGGGACGTCAGCAATCCTCCGAGGATGCCGCTGACACCGGCGAGGCGGCCGGTGAACATCATCAACGCCGCGGTGGCGAGCCCAATGAGCGCGCCGCCGAAAAGCCCGTTGAGGAGCGTTAGATGATGCATTGTTTTTGTTGCCTCGCATGCTTCAGTGCGTAGGGTGGGCAAAGCGGAGCGTGCCCACCATATATTTCGACGCAATAGAATGCTGGTTCGTTGGTGGGCACGGCGCGAGATGCGCCTTTGCCCACCCTACACCACCTCACAACACCCTGTTGCTCTCCTTCACCTTCTCCGCGTCGAGATAGAGCTGCTCGCCCATCTCCTTGAACTTCTCGCTCATCTGCGCCATGCCGTCCTCGATCACGCCGGTCATGGTCATGCCGACGCCGGCGAGCTTGCCGTCGCCGGCGAGGTTAAGGGCGGCCTTCTCGTTGTCGCCGAGCGTCGCCGCATAATCCCGCACGTCCTGCGTGATCTTCATCGAGCAGAATTTCGGGCCGCACATCGAGCAGAAATGCGCGACCTTGTGGGCTTCTTTCGGCAAGGTCTCGTCGTGGAAGTTCTTGGCGGTCTCGGGGTCGAGGCCGAGGTTGAACTGGTCGGTCCAGCGGAAGTCGAAGCGGGCGCGGGAGAGCGCGTCGTCGCGCAGCTGCGCGGCCGGGTGTCCCCTGGCGAGATCGGAGGCGTGGGCCGCGATCTTGTAGGTGATGACGCCTGTCTTGACGTCGTTGCGGTCGGGCAGCCCCAGATGCTCCTTCGGCGTCACGTAGCAGAGCATGGCGCAGCCGAACCAGCCGATCATGGCAGCGCCAATGCCTGAGGTGATGTGGTCATAGCCCGGCGCGATGTCGGTGGTCAGCGGCCCCAGCGTATAGAACGGCGCCTCGCCGCACTCCTTGAGCTGCTTGTCCATGTTGATCTTGATCTTGTGCATCGGCACGTGGCCGGGGCCCTCGATCATGACCTGGCAGCCCTTGTCCCACGCGATCTTGGTGAGTTCGCCGAGCGTTTCCAGCTCCGCAAACTGCGCGCGGTCGTTGGCGTCCGCGATCGAGCCCGGGCGCAGACCGTCGCCGAGCGAGAACGAGACGTCATATTTGCGCATGAGGTCGCAGATCTCGTCGAAATGCGTATAGAGGAAGCTTTCCTTGTGATGCGCCAGGCACCACTTCGCCATGATCGAGCCGCCACGCGAGACGATGCCGGTGACGCGGTTGGCGGTGAGGTGGATGTAGGGCAGCCGCACGCCGGCGTGGATGGTGAAGTAATCGACGCCCTGTTCGCACTGCTCGATCAGCGTGTCCTTGTAGAGCTCCCAGGTCAGCTTGACCGGATCGCCTTCGCACTTCTCCAGCGCCTGATAGATCGGCACCGTGCCGATCGGCACCGGCGCGTTGCGCAGGATCCATTCGCGGGTGGTGTGGATGTTGCGCCCCGTCGAGAGGTCCATCACGGTGTCGGCGCCCCAGCGGATCGCCCACACCATCTTGTCGACCTCTTCCTCGACCGAGGAGGTCACGGCCGAGTTGCCGATATTGGCGTTGATCTTGGTGAGGAAGTTGCGGCCGATGATCATCGGCTCCAGCTCGGCATGGTTGATGTTGCAGGGAATGATGGCGCGGCCGCGCGCGATCTCGGAGCGCACGAACTCCGGGGTCACGAAGGCAGGGATCTCGGCACCAAAACTTTCGCCGTCGGCCAGCGCGGCTTGCGCGCGGTCGAGTTGTTGCTTGCGGCCGAGGTTCTCGCGGGTGGCGACGTAGATCATCTCCTTGGTGATGATGCCGGCGCGGGCGAATTCGAGCTGCGTGATCCTGTGGCCGTCGAGGCCGCGCAGCGGCTTGTGATGCGCGGTGAAGGATTTCGCGGCATGCGAGGCGCCGACATTGCCGTTGTCTTCCGGCTTGATCTCGCGGCCCTGATACTCCTCGACGCCGCCGCGCTCTTTGACCCATGCGATGCGCGCGCGCTTAAGGCCCGCATTGACGTCGATGGTCACGGCCGGGTCGGTGTAGGGACCGGAGGTGTCGTACACCGGAAGGTTGGGCTCGCCGGCGCCTTCCGAGAGGATGATCTCGCGCAACGGCACCTGCACGTCGGGCGCTTCATCCGGCGTGACGAAGATTTTCCGCGATGAGGGCAGCGGACCGGTGGTGACGGCGGGCAGCGTGGTGTCCGGATTGGAGCGGATGTTCATGGCGTCCTCCTTGTTCTAATTCGATAGCATCGTCGGGCGAGAACCGGTCACCGCTGTCATCCCCGCGAAAGCGGGGATCCAGTATTCCAGAGGCCGTGCCGTTAAACGGATGAGCCGCGGCGTACTGGATCGCCCGGTCAAGCCGGGCGATGACGGCGGAGCGAGTGGCATAAAGTTCTTGAAAGAGTTCATCACACCGCCTCGGCGTTGAGCCCGAGCCAGGCGCGCACGCGGGCGTCGGGATCGGCATTTTGCGTGACGTCGCTGACGACGGCGATGGAGTCGGCGCCGGCGGCGAAGATCTCGGGGGCGTGTTCGAGCTTGATGCCGCCGATCGCGACCAGCGGAATGGCGCCGATGCGCTGCTTCCACTCGGTGATCTTGGCGATGCCCTGCGGGGCGAAGCGCATCGATTTCAGCGTGGTCGGGAAGATCGGCCCCAGTGCGATATAATCGGGCTTGGCGCGCAGGGCCGTCTCGAGTTCCTCGTCGTCATGGGTCGAGAGGCCGAGCGTGAGCCCCGCCTCGCGGATGGCGCCGACATCGGCGGTGGCGAGATCCTCCTGGCCGAGATGCAGGTGCTTTGCGCCGGCGACGATCGCCGCGCGCCAGTAGTCGTTGACCACGAGCCGCGCCGGGGTGCCCTTGATGACCTCGAGCGCGTCGGAGATGATCTGCAGCGCTTCCGAATCGTTCAAGTCCTTGGCGCGCAGCTGGATGGTGCCGACGCCGAGCAGCGCCAGGCGCGCGACCCAGGCGACGCTGTCGACGACGGGATAAAATCGATCAGGATAGGCGTGGCGATCAGGATACGGCATGCCAGAACGGTGTCCCTACGACAGGCGTGGAGGGGGAAGCGAAATCGCGGGCGTCCATCAGTCCGGCCTCGAAGGCCGTGCGGCCGGCCTCGACGCCGAGACGGAACGCATTGGCCATGGCCACGGGATCGGCGGCCTTGGCGACCGCGGTGTTGAGCAGCACGGCGTCATAGCCGAGTTCGAGGGCGTGGGCCGCATGCGACGGCGCACCGAGGCCGGCATCGACCACCAGCGCGATGTCAGGGAGACGGTCGCGCAGCAGCTTCAACGCGTCGCGATTGGTGATGCCGCGGGCCGAGCCGATCGGCGCGGCCCAGGGCATCACCACCTTGCAGCCGGCGTCGACCAGCCGCATCGCGACGCTGAGATCCTCGGTGCAATAGGGAAACACCTCGAAGCCGTCCTTGATCAGGATGCTCGCGGCTTCGACCAGCCCGACCACGTCGGGCTGCAGGGTGTCGTTGTCGGCGATCACTTCCAGCTTGATCCAGTTGGTCCCGAACAATTCGCGCGCGAGTTTTGCGGTGGTGACGGCCTCGCGCACGCTGCGGCAGCCGGCGGTGTTCGGCAGCACGGTGACGCCGAGTTCGCGGATCAGCGACCAGAACGCATCGCCGCTCTTGCCGCCCGCGGTTTCACGCCGCAACGACACCGTGACGATCTGCGCTCCGCTCGCGCGGATCGCGCCCTGCATGATCGCCGGCGAGGGGTAGAGCGCCGTGCCGATCAAGAGGCGGGAGGAAAACTCGCGGCCGTAGAAGGTGAGAGGCATCTCAATGTCCCGTTTCACAGGTCGTCATCCCCGCGAAAGCGGGGATCCAGTATTCCAGAGGCGTCGGAGAGCAATCGAGAAGCCGCGGCGTACTGGGTCGCCCGGTCAAGCCGGGCGATGACGGCGGAGTTCGAAGCGCGACCGCGCTTGACCTCGTCATCCCCGCGAAAGCGGGGATCCAGTATTCCAGAGGCGTCGGAGAGTAATCGAGAGGCCGCGGCGTACTGGATCGCCCGGTCAAGCCGGGCGATGACGGCGGAGTTCGAAGCGCGACCGTGCCTGACCTCGTCGTCCCGGCGAAGGCCGGGACCCATACGCCGTGCCGTCTGATTTGGGCACCGGGGGAGAGACCTTCTGTAACCATGAAGGTCTGTGGTTATGGGTCCCCGCCTGCGCGGGGACGACGGGTGAGTGTTTGGCAGGGACGTCACCATCCTCACCCTCCCTGCCGCGGCGTGATGATCTCGATTTCGTCGCCATGGTTCAGCGCGGTCGCGGCCCAGCGACTCCTGGGCACCACGTCGTAATTCACCGCGATCGCGAAATGCGTGCCCGCATAGTCGAGCTCGCGCAGCAGCGCGTCCACGCTCACCGACGCAATCTCGCGCGGCTCGCCGTTGACGATCACGCGCATTGCATCACCTCGTTGTCGATCTGGCCGCGCTCGACATAGCCGAGCGTCAGTTCGGCCAGCGCCGGCGCGATCAGGAAGCCGTGGCGATAGAGCCCGTTGACGGAGAGTGTGCGGTCGCGAATGCTGATGCGCGGCAGGTTGTCGGGAAAGGCGGGGCGCAGGCCGGAGCCGAATTCGAGGATGCGCGCTTCCGCGAAGGCCGGATGCACCGCATAGGAGGCGCCCAGCAGTTCCAGCGCGGAGCGCACGCTGACGCCGGAATCCTCCGTTTCGATCGAGGTCGCGCCCAGCATGAACAGATTGTCGTCGCGCGGGATCACATAGAGCGGCCAGCGCGGATGAATCAGGCGCACCGGGCGCGACAGCGTCACCTCGCTGGTTTCGATCAGGATCATCTCGCCCTTGATGCCGCGCAAGCTCGGCTCGGTGTCGCGCGCGGCCAGCCCGCGGCAGTCGATCACGATGCCGTCGAGATCGGCGGCGCTGACGTCGCTGTTGAATCTCACGGTGCCGCCGGCGGCGACGATCCGTTCGTGCAGTTGCGGCAGTACGCGGCGCGGCTCGACATGGCCTTCTGTGGGGAAGAACAGGGCGTCGCGGAAGCGCCCCTGCAGCGACGGTTCGAGGTCGGCCAGGCCATCAGCGTCGAGCCGTCGATGGCCCGAGGTCATGCGCGCGAAGCGTTCGAAATCGCCACGGTCGCGCGCATGCGCCACCACCAGCGAACCATTGAAGGGGGTTTCCGGCAGGGCCTCGCGCCACAGCTCGAGCGAGCGCAGGCCAAGGCGGCTGATGACCGGCTCGGCCACCTCGCTCTCACAATACGGCGCGAGCATGCCACCGGCCCAGTGGCTGGTGGACAGCGTCATGTCGGCGTCACTGCGCTCGTGCAAGGTGACATCGTGGCCGGCCTGCGCGAACAACAGCGCCTGCCAGGCGCCGGCAATGCCTGCACCTATGACGGAAACGGGGGACTCCCCCCGCGGCTTCTTGCTTTGGTACATCCCTGTCCCTTCGCCGGCATGACCCGGATCAGGTTCAAAGGGTCACCGCGCTCCCCTGACCAACCTGGCCAAAGCCTTGCGGTATCTCAGCTCCTGCTCGGAGCTCCCCTCGGAACGGTCTCAATGTAGGCCGATATGCTGTTCTGTCAACGCGGCTGTGGCCGGTTTGCGGTGCAATAGCGTCCGCAAGCCGAAATCGCATCGCCTTCGGCGGCGTGAACTCAGCGGACCAGTTGGCTCGATCGTTGATGCTGTCGCCTGGCGGCTTCGTAGTAGCCGGCCGCATAATAATGCATGGCGCGGGCATCATGACCGCCGGCGGCGCGGTAGGCTCCGGCGAGATATTTGACGCCATAGGCGAGATTGGTGTCGGGATCGCGCAATCCCGCAGCGTCGCCGCTGTAGCCGAGGCTTCGTGCGGTCGCGAGCTTGATCTGCATCAGCCCGATGGTGCCGCCACGGCCGACCAGGCCCGACTGATAGCGGCTTTCCTTCATGATTACCCGATGCACCAGACTTTCCGGCACATTGTTGGCTTGGGCATGAGCGGCAACGAGCGCGTGGAACTCGGACTGTCCGGCCCTGGCGCTTGCGGGGGAGAAGAGCGCTGCCACGGCGACCAGCCATGCCAGCGATAACTTTTGTCTCATTAAAGTAACCAACCCTCCCCAGGGCACGCGTGATTGCACGCATGAGCTTTACGCACCCTGATTGTCGCAATCGCCGGGCAATGTTGTGGCCAAATCCTGATTTTTAGTTCCGGTTCCCACCCAATCGGAGACGAAAGGTCGCGGAATTCGAGTGAATACTTCCCAGTCAAAACACGGTAGAGTTGATTTGTCCATGGCGACAACTGTGTGCCATGACGAGCACAGCGCGAACCGGTCATCTTCGGCGCGGCATCAACGAGAAGCGCGGTTGCGCGGACCAATCATAAAACTAATCATAAATAAGCAAGAACATAAGCAAGCAAAAAACGAAGGGAGCAAAGCATGCCGCTTTCAGTTTTTGGTGATCTGCCGAGGCAGAATCCCTGTGCCCAATGCGGCCAGCCGATCGCGATGCCGGACTGGGTCGAGCCCGGCGCGGGCCGGGTTACCTATCTCTGGTATTGCCCGGCTTGCGACTATCGCTTCGAGGCCGTTGCTTACTTCGATGATCGCAATCTCGATCGGCAGCCGCTGGCGGCCTGACGCGAGGAACCGATCGGTCTTTCCTCGTGACACCGGCCTGAGGCGGTTGCACCGATATCATGCGGCCGGACGCAGGCTCTGCTGTCGCACCGGCAGCCCGATCCGGACCACCAATCCGCGCGGTGTCCGGTCGTGCAACGACAACGCGCCGCCATGCGCCATGACGATCGCGCGCGCAATGGAGAGGCCCAGACCAAATCCGGTCGCTTCGTCCATGTTGCGCGCGGTGTCGCCGCGCGCGAACGGTTCCAGCATGGCGCTCTTCTTGGCATCCGAAATGCCTGGGCCGTCATCCTCGATATCGATCTCGAGACTGTCCGCCAGGACCGCGAGCCTGATCACGACCTCGGCTCCGTATCGTACCGCGTTCTCGACGATGTTGGTAACGCAGCGCAACAGGTCGTCGGGGCGCGCGGTGGCCATCGCGTGGTCGGGACCGGCATAGGTCACCTTGTGTCCCATGTCGGCGAACTGGTCGACCACCAGTTGCAGCGTGCTTGCGACATCCACCAGCGTCATGGACTCGAGCTTGCGGCTGTTGCGCAGGAAGGACAGCACGGATTCCAGCATCGATCGCATCTGGTCGAGATCGGCGAGCATGCGGCCGCGATGAATCTCGTCCTCGATGAACTCGCAGCGCAGCCGCATGCGGGTGATCGGCGTGCGCAGGTCGTGGCTGATCGCGGCCAGCATCCGGGTGCGGTCGTCGATCAGGTCGGTGATGCGCTCGCGCATGCGGTTCAGCGCCTTGGCGAGCGAGCGGACTTCTTCCGGGCCGCGTTCGGGAAGGGAGGTCGCGTCGCCGTCGAGGCTGAAGCTCTCGGCGGCCCTGGCAAAGGACGACAGCGGCGCGGTCAAGGTGCGGGCAGCCCACAGGCCGAGCAGTGTCACGCTGATGACGACAAACAACAGCGTCATCATCCACGGACTGCCCCAGATCGGAGGCGAGGGCCGGTCCGTTGTCATCGATGCCGAGATCATCGCGCCGTCAGGCAGCGCCATGCCGATGCGGCGGGTGCCGTCACCCTGCTCCAGCGCAAAGATGCGGTAGCTGGGGCCGAGACGTCGACGCATGCCGCGCAGGTACGGCGGGTCCAGGTCGCCGACGGCCGGCGCGGACGCCGGCGAGACGTCCCGGATGTCGAGATAAGGGAAGGCGCGGGCGATATCGCTCATCAGCCGCGGTCGCTCGGGGGCGGCCGCCGTTCCAAGCAGGCGCGCGACCGTCGTGAGCTGGCCAGGTCCGGCATCGATTGCGGGTCCCGGCTGGTCCGGCCAGTGAAACAGGAAGGCTGCGGTGATGATCGTGTGCAGCGCGACGATCGAGACGACCACGAGCGCTGCGATCTGCCCGCCGATGCCCCTTAGATTCAGGAAGCCGGGCCACTTCATGGATGAGGCCTCATGATGGGCCTGCGGGCCGGCCGTTTCCGCGAACTGCAATCACGTCGACCTGGGGCGTGAACATGTAGCCGCCGGAGCGGACCGTCTTGATCACTGTGGCCTCCGCAGGGTCGGGTTCGATCTTGCGCCGGATGCGACTGACCAGCACATCGATGCTGCGTTCGAACGATCCGGCGCTGCGGCCCTGGGTCAGATCGAGCAGGCTGTCGCGCGACAGCACGCGGCCGGGCCGCTCGCAGAACACCCGCAACAGATCGAATTCGGCGCTGGTCATCGCCACCCGCGCGCCATCGGGATTACGCAATTCGCGCAAGCGGAAGTCGATCCGCCAGTCGAGAAAGGAGAGCGCCGCCGCCCCCTCGGTGGCGCTCGCGGTCAACGCCACGGCATGACGGCGCAGCACCGCGTTGATCCGCGCCAGCAGTTCGCGCGGATTGAAGGGCTTCGCGAGATAATCGTCGGCGCCCATCTCGAGGCCGAGGATGCGATCGACGTCTTCGCCGCGCGCGGTCAGCATGATGATCGGGATCTGCGATTCGGCGCGGAGCTTGCGGCACAGGCTGAGGCCGTCTTCCCCGGGCAGCATGACGTCGAGAATGACGAGGTCGACGCGATGATCTGTCAAGGTGCGGGCCATTTCGCGGCCGTCGGTCGCGGTGGTCACGTTGCAGGCGTTGCTGCGCAGATATCTGGCGATCAACGCCCGCGTCTCGCGGTCGTCCTCGACGACAAGGATGTTTGGCGATGACTGATTCATGCGGACCGTTTTCGATGATGAGCAAGGCAACAGCAAGGATATTTGTTTCTGCATGTTTCCCGATGACCCGGCGAAACAGAGGGCAATCTGCGGACACTCCGAACGCAAGGTCCCATTAACGGCGTTAACCATACGCTCCAGGCGAACAGGGGCCAACTCTCGGAGCCAGCCATGACGATTTCTTCGCTTTCTTCCTCCAGCTATCAGTCCCCGCTTCAGAAGCTGCAGGCCGAACTGCAGTCGGAAGTCAATTCCGGCGCGATCAGTTCGTCCGACCAGTCGGCGCTGTCGTCGGCACTGACCGATATCGATGCGTCATTGCAGGATAGCCTGACCAGCGGCAGCAAGGCATCGCCCGGCGATCTGAAATCCAAGATTGATGATCTGATCTCGAGCGAGGTTTCCAGCGGCAAGCTGACCAGCGATCAGGCGAGCGAACTCAAGGGCGTCTTCAAGGCGGCCTTTGCCAACGGCCCCGGCGGCGCGGGTGGACCGCCCCCGGGTCCGCCGCCGTCCGACGATTCGTCGTCGACTGACGCGACCGGCAGTTCCTCAAGCGCCAGCTCCGCCAGCGATCTTCTTCAGCAGCTCATCGATCTGCTGAAGAATGCGCAGTCCGCGTCGTCGACATCGTCCTATAACGCCACGGGAAGCTCCAGCAGTTCCGGCGCGCAGGCGTCGTCGAGTTCGGCGCTGCTCATCGACTACAAGACCTGATCATCGCGGCGACGCCGGCATTTCGCCGGACTCTCGTTTCGAAGGTTCCTCGTTTCAAAAATCCCTCAAAGGTGTCTCGCAACCACCCTTTCCGACCGGGAAGGGTGGTTTGTCGTTGTTCGCGAACGGGTTCCTTCAATGCCGGCCAATCGGCTCATGGAACCGGCGTCGGCCGGCTGGGCAAATTACCCGAAAAGAGGGAACGGCGCGCTGTTTGAAACGTTTTCAACGTCACGATTTCTGATGATGGAGAGATGATATGTTGAAGAAATATCTAGCGACCGCAATGATCGGTTCCGCGCTGCTCGCGCCGCTCGCGTTTGCGGAAACGCCGGCCACGCCCGACGCGACTCCTGCACAGGTGAACTCCACCAGGATCAACGCTTCCAGCCAGGGTGAATGGCGTGCCTCGAAAGTCGTGGGGCTCAGTGTCTATAACAACACTGACCAGAATGTCGGCTCGATCAATGATCTGCTGACCGACAAGACCGGAGCCATCAAGACCGTGGTGATCGGCGTTGGCGGATTCCTCGGCATGGGCGAGCATCTCGTTGCCGTTCCCTTTGACAAGATCAAGTTCGTCGAGGAGCCGGTGGCGCCGCCGCCCGCGGCTTCGAACATGCCCAATACCCGCCCGCCGTCTTCGACCACGACTGGCGCCGCGCCCAGCACCAACACGCCACCCGCCACGGCGGCGAGCCTGAAGCCCGATTGGTATCCGGATCACGCCGTGTTCAACGCCACCAAGGATGAGCTGAAGGCGATGCCGCAGTTCAGCTATTCGAAGGAAGCGAAGTAAGTAGGGCGTGATGCGGACCAGCAGGGCCGCGTTCGCGCCAAGTGCGAAGCGGGTTTCCCTCGCGACGTGAGTCAAAGGCGTTTGCGCGGGGCGATCATGCTCGAACGACACGATAGAGCGGGATGACACTTCGAAGAAAACTCATCCCGCTCTGAGCTGCAGATCGAAAGTAAGGGAGCTGCAGATCGACAAAAAAGCGCCCGGGCAACCGGGCGCCTTGTCACGGGCGATGCGACGTCCGCCAGGGGCGCGATGAGCAGCGCATCAGAACTCGGACAGCCTGCTCACAAAGACGCTGATGCCGCCTGCCGCTTCCGCGATCACGCGCAGCGATTTGGAATCGAAGCTGATATCGGTGAGCCGCAGGGCGGTGATGTCGGCCTTGACGCGAACGCCGTCCTCATTTTTCTGAATGTCGGTGATGACGTCGGCGAGCTTGGTCTGCGCATTGGCCGCAAACGGTTTCAGGTCGACGCTGGCTCGCTCATAAATCGCCCTCTGCAAATGCGGCATCGCCGCGCGCGCCGCGGCGCCGAGCAGGCCGAACGCTGCCTCCGATTCCACCGCGACTTCGATGTTACCCAAACGCAGCGTTTGCTGCGCCTGATCGATCTGGGGCACGCCCCAGATGTGTACGACGGCTTCGGCGCCGAACCCGAAGAAGCTCTTCTTCTCCTTGGCGCGTACGAGAAGCGAGATCAGCAGCCGCTCTCCCGACGCCGCCACGGTTGCGCCCTTCACGATGACGTCGACGGGACCCGAGCCGTCCTCCGGGAAGGTTCGCCCGGTCAGCTGCGTTTCCAGGATCCTGCTCAACTCGGTGAAGGGCATGTCGATGGGCACGGCGATGTTGACGCCACCGGCGGTCGGCGGGATGATCGAGATCCTGTCGGGGAACGGGCAGTCGGGTTTGGTCTGCGTCGGGGTGATGCGGGTTTCGGCCTCGATGCCGATCGTCATGGTCACGGCCGCCGCATCGACGCGCGGCTGCGCGGCGATCGCGCGGGTCGGTCGCATTTCCAGCCACAGCGCGGGCATCGCGGCGGTGTTGCCGGCGGCCTGCAGCGGTATCGAACGACAGGCCTTGGCCCATTGCTGCCGGGCACTTCGGAGCAAGGTCTGATCGGCGCGGATCCGCTCGCTCACGGCGTTGATCTGCTCGCCCACGGTTTTGTCGATCATCGGCTTGACCTGTGCCGGCACGTTGACGCGGGCGCCGGCCACGTTGAGGCTGGTATCCCCCAGCGTGACCTTGGCGCCGAGATTGGGTTCGATGTGCCAGCCCGCCGCGAATTTTGGCCGCGCGGTGATGATGACGTTGCCCTTGATCTCCGCGTTGGCATTGAGCGACTTGATATTGACGCTGCCGATCTGCTTGGCGGCGTTGGCGCCGAGCAGGCTGCCGAGCGCATCACCGACCGCGCCGGTCGCCTTCGATGACAGCGAGCCGGTGACGTTCAGCTTCCCGGTCAGGGGGGTGGCGAGCGACAGCACGTCCTGGCTGCCGGTGGCCACGATCGCTCCGCGGGACGCGGTCCAGCCGATGTCGGCGTTCTGCAGCACCTGGGACACCGGATTGTCGGCCTTGCCGGCGAAATTGCGCGGCGTGCTGCGCTCGGCGATGTCGCCGATGGCGGTCAGCGCGATCGCGATCGGCGCAATGATCACGGAATTGCGCGAGGCCGGCGGCAAGGGTGGCAGCTCCGTCAGGACCGGTCCTTTCGATGAGCCCCGCGATGCGAAGTCCATCACCATGAAGCCGACCAGAGCGGCAACAAACAGCGCGATGGATGTCAGCAGAATCACGCCCAGTCGTGTCGGTTGTGCGACGGTGCCAAGATGCTGCTGCAGTTTCTGAAGCCGGGTCTGTGGCTGTGGCGCCCGGAGCCGTGCCAGGAGACGGATCGCCGCCTCGGCCTCCTCGATCTGGTCCGCTCCCAGCGCCTCACCGGACCTCGACTCGGCCGGGAAAGTGCCGGAACGCGCCTTCAACCATGCCGGTGACCTGCGCACGGGTTCGCGTCCCGCTGTTCGCAAGATCGATTCCCGGACGGATGCAAATTTCGAAAGTAGGGGGCCCATTTAAGGGTGAAGTCTACAGGGCTAACCGGGGCGGCGCCAGTGCGTCACGTCGGCAACGTCCGGTGTTCGACCTTGATCCAGGGTAGGTCAAAGGTTCGTGTGGCGCCACCAAATGGAGCAAAGTTCTGAAACAAACATGGCGCGGACGGGCCGTGCCATGTTTCAACCCATTTTGCGGCGGTCCTTAGTTCAACTGGCGTCCGGAATTGTCGGCGCGGCGCTCCATCGGCAGCACGATCACCTTGGTCCCCACATTGACCCGCGAGTAGAGGTCGCTGACGTCCGCGTTGGTGAGACGGATGCAGCCGGATGATACATGCGTGCCGATCGTCTCCGGCGCATTGGTGCCATGGATGCGGTACACCGTGCCGCCCAGATACATCGCGCGGGCGCCGAGCGGGTTGCCGGGGCCGCCCGCCATGTGGCGCGGCAGATAGGGTTGACGCGCGATCATCTCCGGAGGCGGGGTCCAGTCCGGCCACTCGGCCTTCCTGGTCACGCTCTGCACGCCGGACCAGGTGAAGCCGTCGCGTCCGACGCCGATCCCGTAACGGATCGCCTGGCCGCCGCCGAGTACATAGTACAAATAGGTATTGGGCGTATCGATGATGACCGTGCCGGGCGCCTCGCGGGTCGCGTAACCGACAACCTGCCGTCTCAGGCGCGCCGGCATCTCTACGATCGTACCCTCATCTTCGGATGGCGCGGCCTGGACCGGCGGCGGTGCATACTGCATCGGCGGCAGGGGGAAGAACGGGAAAAGCTGCGGCTGCGGCGCGGCCACGGCCTGGCTCGAAGCGAAGATCGCACCGATCAGGAAGGCACCGAACGCGGCGGTGCGGCGGGAATTGGGCTTGAACGCAGAAAAATTGCGCATGGTTCGTCCCCTGTCTGATCGCCGTTGAAATGGCTTGTTAAATATCTTTGACGCCGTTCGGCGCTTGATTCGTGCGAGCACTACCGGACAAAGGTTTCCGGAGCTTTGCGAGCGGGACGCAAAACGGTTTCGTCGGGGTAAGGATTTGTTTCATGACGGTTTCGCGACAGGCGCGCGCACCGCACTTGAAAAAGTTCTCTCGACAATTCGATGACGTCACACGCTTGAAATATCAATCGACCAACGTCGGACCATGAGAATCATTCCAACTCTCAAGGTCCCATGATGCGGATATTGATCGCGACCGATGCCTGGCATCCGCAGGTGAATGGCGTTGTGCGCACCCTGACCTCGCTCGCGCGTGCGGCTGCAACGCTCGGCGCCGAGGCGGTCTTTCTCACTCCGGAAGGCTTTCCCTCGGTCGGCGTCCCGACCTATCCGGGATTGCGCATCGCGCTGCCGAACCGGCGTGAGATCGCGCGACGGATCGAGGCGGCCGCGCCGGACGCTATACACATCGCGACCGAAGGCCCGGTCGGCTGGGCGGTCCGCGGCTACTGCCTCCGCCACAAGCTGGCTTTCACCACGTCCTACACCACGCGCTTTCCGGAATATGTTTCGGTGCGCACCGGCATTCCCGACGCGGTCGGCTATGCCGTGCTGCGCCGCTTTCACGCCGCGGCGGCGATGACCATGGTCGCGACCAACTCGCTGCGGCAGGAGCTGAGCCAGCGCGGTTTCAAGAGACTTGGATTCTGGACCCGCGGTGTCGACACCAACCTGTTCAGGCCCGACGTGCCGGCGGCGCTCGATCTGCCGCGGCCGATCTTCATGACGGTCGGTCGGGTCGCGGTGGAGAAGAATCTCGAGGCGTTTCTTGCGCTGGACCTGCCCGGATCCAAGGTCGTGATCGGCAACGGGCCGCAGAAGGCCGAGCTCGAACGCCGCTTTCCGCAGGCGATATTTCTCGGCGAGAAGACCGGCCAGGATCTGACCTCCCACATGGCCGCTGCCGACGTGTTCGTGTTCCCGAGCCTCACCGATACGTTCGGCGTGGTTCAGCTGGAAGCGCTGGCCTGCGGCACTCCCGTTGCGGCGTTTCCGGTGACGGGGCCGCTCGACGTCATTGCCGATCACCCGATCGGCGCGATCGACAATGATCTGCGCCGCGCCTGCATGCGGGCGCTCGGGATGTCGCGCGAAACCTGCCGCAACTTCGCGCTGGAGCGCTCCTGGGACAACAGCGCCAGGCAGTTCATCGGCAATCTGGCCGCATTGCAGCCGAGCCGGTCGTCGCGGTCCGCACCCGTCCTGGCGGGCAACCGCCCGGTCCGCGGCTAATCCAATCATCACAACGCGAATGAGAGTGACTATGGCAGAGACACTGAAGCTCGACGGCACCAGGCAGCTGGATTTCGACCGCGAGATGGTCGAGCAGGCCTATGACCGCTGGGCTCCGATCTATGATCTCGTGTTCGGTGGCGTGTTCAGCAAGGGCCGGCGCGCCGCGATTACCGCCACCAACAAGATCGGCGGGCGGGTGCTGGAGGTCGGTGTCGGCACCGGAATTTCGCTGCCGCTCTACGCCCCACATGTCCGTATCTTCGGGACCGATATTTCCGCAGCGATGCTGAAGAAGGCGAAGCAGCGGGTCGCCGAGCTTCCTCTCAAGAATGTCGAGGGCCTCGCCGTCATGGACGCCGAGAAGCTCGAATTCCCGGACAATTCCTTCGACGTGGTGATGGCACAATATGTCGTCACCGCGGTGCCGAATCCGGAAATCGCGCTCGACGAGTTCGCGCGTGTGCTGCGGCCGGGCGGTGAACTGATCATCCTGACCCGCGTCAGCGCGGACGCCGGCATGCGCCGCTTCATCGAGCAAAAACTGCAGCCGGTCGTGCGCCGGCTCGGTTTCCGCACCGCCGAATTTGCCTGGTCGCGCTATACCAACTGGCTGGCGGGCGCGCACAGCATGGAGCTGGTGGAGCGCCGCCTGATACCGCCACTCGGCCACTTCTCGCTGGTTCGCTTCCGCAAGCTGGAGCTCGCCAAGGCGGCGTAGCTGTCTGGGTCTCCTGGTCAGCATGTGACTGGTTCGAATCCTGTCGGCTTCCTTATCCTGAGAGCCTGACTCGAAATGTAGCCTGTGCAATCGAGCTGTTTCCGCGTCATTGCGAGGAGCCCTTGCGACGAAGCAATCCATTTAGCCTCCTGTGTAGACGTGGATTGCTTCGCGGAGCCTGTCATCGGGCGGCGCTAAGCGCCGACCCGGTGGCTCGCAATGACGCATTCAAACACCTGACTTATTTCAGTGGCCACTTTATCGGCCGTCCTTCGAGACGCGCGCATCGGTAACGCAAACGCGGCACCAGTACGCGCTTCCCGGGATGAGCTCTGCCCTCAAATTCAACTGTTAAAGCCATATGTCATTACCATGATGTCACATGTCCTACATCGAATCTGTTTACACGAGACCCAATCTCAAACTCCTGGGGAATCACATGATCAAGAATTTCGTGGAACAGTTGCGCATCCAGCGCTGGGATGACCACCGCTACTATCACCACAGCCGGATCAACCAGAGCCTGCACTTCGTCAGCGCAGTGAGCTTCATGGTCGGTTATGTCATGATGTTCTTCGATCCCATGATGTCGGCCCTGATCGGCTGGCTGGTCTCGATGACCTCGCGCCAGGCCGGCCATTTCTTCTTCGAGCCGAGGGGCTACGACCACCTCAACCATGCGACCCACGAGCACAAGGAAGAGATCAAGGTCGGCTACAATCTGCAGCGCAAGGTCGTGCTGATGTCGATCTGGGCGGCGTCGCCGCTGGTGCTCTATGCCGATCCGACCCTGTTCGGCCTGTTCACGCCCTGGGCCTCGCCGGCCGACTTCATGCGGCAGGTCGCCAAGATCTGGCTGGCCGTGGGCATCGGTGGCCTGCTGTTCCGCACCGTTCACCTGTTCTTCATCCGCGACGTCGAGACCGGCCTCGTCTGGATGACCAAGATCATCACGGACCCCTTCAACGACTTCATGCTCTATCACAAGGCGCCGCTGGCCCTGCTACGCGGCGAACTGATCGACCCCGGCCTCGATATCATAGAGCATGACGGGCTGGAACAGCAGCACGCCTGAACGTCTTGCTCTCGCATGCATCCACACAACGCGTCATGGCCGGGGTCATCCCGGCCATTCACGTTTTTTGGGGTAGGACCTGTCTTGAATCTGGTGGTTAGCGGACTCGGTTCACCTCGCCCCGCTTGCGGGGAGAGGTCGATCGCGAAGCGATCGGGTGAGGGGGACTCTCCGAGAGTTCGGCTCGTGGAGACTCCCCCTCACCCCGACCCTCTCCCCGCAGGCGGGGAGAGGGAGAAGACTTCAGCGCGAAAACCGGCTCGCGATCATTTCCTTGAGGATCTGGCGGCGGATGGTCTTGTTGGTGAGGGATGCGTCATGCCACCACCAGCCATCCTGCTTCATCTTCTCAGCCGCGGCGACGAAGCGCCTGGAAACCTCGGCGAAATCCGCGTCGGTCGTGTTCAGGCTGAAGATCAGCCGCCCGGTCCCGACCCAGCTCAGGGCGAGTCCTTCGGCGCGCAGGTAATATTGCAGCATCCAGTTGTAGCGGGACGGCTCGGTATAATGGACCATCCAGATCGAGGAGAGGTTGGCGACCCGGACCGGCAGGTTCGCACCGGTCATCATCTCGTTCAGCTCGCGCGCGCGACCGTTCCAGGTCTCGTCGAGTCCGTTATACACGGAATTGAAGTTCGGGCTGTCGAGGCGAGTCAGGAATTCGTCCATCGCGGCCATGACATAGGGATGCGAGTTGAAGGTGCCGCGTGCGAAGCAGACGTCTGCCGGGCGATCGTCGCGGAAGCGGCGCATCAAGTCATGGCGACCGCAGACGACGCCGATCGGCAATCCGCCGCCAAGGCTCTTGCCATAGGTGACCATGTCGGCGCGCACGCCGAAATACTCCTGGGCGCCGCCGTGCGCGAGGCGGAAGCCGACGAACACCTCGTCGAAGATCAGCACGATGTTGCGCTCGGTGCAGACCTCGCGCAGCTTCTTCAGCCATTCGCCATAGGCCGCGCGGTCGAACTGGCCGCGGCGCGAACTGTCGACCAGCGAGGAGTCGCCGGGCGCATTTCCGTTCGGGTGCAGCCCCTGCAGCGGATTGACCAGTACGCAGGCGATGTCGCGCCGCGTCCGCAGCACATGCAGCGTCCGCTCCGACATCTCGGCGAGCGTATAGGTCTCGTGCGGCGACACCGGGTTGCCGACGCCGGGCTGCACCTCGCCCCACCAGCCATGATAGCTGCCGGCGAAGCGTACCAGATGGGTGCGGCGGGTGTGGTAGCGCGCGAGCCGCACCGCCTGCATCACGGCTTCGGTGCCGGACATGTGGAACGAGACTTCATCGAGCCCGGAAATGGCGGTCAGGCGCCGGACGTTGTCGGCGACGACCGGGTGGTAGAAGCCGAGCACGGGTCCGAGCTCATGGGCGCGCTTCGCCGCCGCCGCGATGCACTCCTTGTAGAAATCCTGGCCGAAGATGTTGACGCCATAGGCGCCGGTCAGGTCGTAGAACACATTGCCGTCGAGATCGGTCAGCGTGACGCCTGCGGACGCCTGCATGAAGCTGCCGGCGCCGAGGTTCTCCCGAACCAGGCGGCTGTACTGGAATGGCACCCGGTAGGCCTGGGTGAACTGCAGGTCGGAAATCCGCGACGCCGCCTCCGCCGTCATCTGCCGGCTGCGGGCGAAGCGCTGCTGATACAGCGCCGCGAGCCGGAAGAAGCCGTCCTGCCGTTGCGTGGCGATCGCGGGCGGCGCGCCGTCGGAGCGGAAGAACTCGTCGATGTCGAACTCGTAATGCGGGACCAGCCGCGCCACCAGGCGCGACATCTTGGAGTGTCCGGCGAGCGAGCGATGCTTGGCGCGCGAGAGCGCCAGCCGGGCCTTGAGCTTGGGGGCGGCCGCCGCGGTCACGGCGACCGCGCCGGCGGCGAGCGAGAGAATCGGAAGAGATGTGTCCATGATCACAAGCGCTAACCAACCGAGCTGACAGAGTCATGACAGTGAAAAGCCTGATTGCGAACCTGACCCAGCAGGAGGACCTCAATTTCCTGCTCACCAACCGGATCCCGCGAGCGGCGCTGACCCGTTTCCTCGGCTGGTTCAGCAAGATCGAGAACCCGATTGTCCGGGACCTCTCGATTGCGTGCTGGCGGCTGTTCTCCGATCTCGATCTGTCGGAGGCGAAGAAGACCAGCTTCAAGAGCCTGCATGATTGCTTCACGCGGGAGCTTCGCCCCGGGCTGCGCCCGGCCGATCCCGACCCCGCGGTCGTGGCCAGCCCGAGCGACGGCATCGTTGGCGCCTTCGGCACCATCCGCGACGGCGAGCTGTACCAGATCAAGGGCGCGCCCTATTCGCTGCTCGACCTCCTCGGCGATCCCGCGCTGGTCGAACAGCATCGCAACGGCCGCTTCGTGACCTTGCGGCTGACCTCGAGCATGTATCACCGCTTCCACGCGCCGCATGACGGCCGGATCGAGCGGGTCAGCTTCATCCATGGCGACGTCTGGAACGTCAATCCGATCGCGCTGAAGCGGATCGAGCGGCTGTTCTGCAAGAACGAGCGCGCGGTGATCCGCACCCGCCTCGACAGCGGCGACGCGCTGACCCTGGTGCCGGTGGCGGCCATTCTGGTCGCCAGCATCCGGCTGCATGTCATCGATCGCACCCTGAATGCGCAGACCACGGGCCCACTGGAGTTCCCGTGTGACGCGACGTTGCGCAAGGGCGAGGAACTCGGCTGGTTCGAGCATGGATCGACCATCATCCTGCTGGCGCCGGCGCACTACGAATTCTGTGACGAGATTGCGGAAGGCACCCGTATTCGCGCGGGCGAGAGGCTGTTGCGCGATCCTCGCCGCCCGGCCGGCTGATTTCGCGGATGCCAAAATCTCGATTTCGCCGCGGGCGTCGTTATATGGTTTGATTCGATCGACGATTCGACGAACCTGGACGGCGCAATGGCAAGAGGGCCTGTTCTGGCTGCGGGAGGCATCGTGCTGCGGCATGTGCAACCGCCGCTGATCGCGGTGGTGCGCCTGCGCAAGCGCGACGAGTGGGTGCTTCCGAAGGGCAAGCTCGATGACGGCGAGACCCCGGTTGCCGCCGCCAGGCGCGAGGTGCTCGAGGAGACCGGTCACGATGTGACGGTGCATGAATTTCTCGGCACGCTGGTCTACGAGACCAACGGACGTTCCAAGGTTGTGCATTACTGGCGGATGGAAGCCAGCGGCGGACAGACCCACGAGCTGATGCGCGATATCCGCGCCGTCGACTGGCTGCCGCTCGACGCGGCGCTCGAGCGACTGTCGCGCACCTCCGAGCGTGCCTTTCTCGCCAATGTCGGGCCGCTCGCGCTGCTCAGCCTGTCGCGGGAGGCGAAGGCAAGGGCGCTGGCGTCGCGCAAGCCGCGTGGCCGCAATGTGGTCGCGCCCGAGCCTTCGCTTCCCGAGTCCTTGCCCGCTCCCATGCCGGTTGAGGAGGTGCAACCCGATGCGATTGCGCCGCCGTTTGCGGCCGCTACGGAGGCGATCCTTTCCGATGCGCCGGCTCCAATGGTCCAAGCCGAAATCGTGCCGCAGACCGAAGCTCTTGAAGCCGACGCCGCGGCGCCGGCTCCGACCATGGCTGCCGAACCTGCCCCGGCCTCCGCGGCTGGCGCAACCGAGGACCGCGCGGGTGAGGGCGTTGTCAACCGGGGCTGGAGCCTGGCGCGGAAGGTGCGCGACTGGCTTGGCCTCGCCGCCTGATCGAGGCAGCGTTCAACCTCATTCAATCATGCACCTAACGCCGCGGCTCCTCCCGCCGCTTCTTCTTCGGTGCGGCGCGCGGGCGTTCGAGCGCGGGCCTGTTGGGCTGGCCGGCCCGCTGCGATCGCGGCCGCTGCAGATCGGGCTGCTGCTGACCAGGCGCGGCTTGTTGAGGCGCGGCTTGCCGTGCCGGCAAGCCCTGTTGCGGCTGGCCCGCGCTCTGGCCGAGACCTTGCGGCTGTCCGGCGCGCTGCGGTGAATTCGCCGGCGGTTGCTGCTGGCCCTGCCGGTTGGGAACGGCTGGCAGCGGCGGTTGTCCGGGCTGTCCGGGCAAGCCATTCGACCGCTGCCGCGGGGTCTGCGGGCGCGCCGGATTGTTGCGAATCTGGTTGGCGCGGCGCAGTGCGCGCTGCCGGATCACGATCTGCCGGCCGGCTCTCTGCGCGGCATGCACCTCACGCACGAAACCCTGATCGCGCCGGACCTGTTGCAGCGAGATCGCCAGCGGCGCCGCGATCACACGTCCGCCACCCATGCCGGGCCGGATGGTGAAGCCGCTCGCACCGAGCGTCAGTGCGCCGAGCCGGGTGCCTGTGCGGTCATTGACCTCGATCCGCCCGACACGACCGTCGGGGTCCGGATAGAGCTTGATGGCGACGTTGCGGGCGTTCGTAGCCGTCGCGCCGTCCGGCACCTCGATCACCCCGGTGGTGCCGCGAATCCCCATCGACGCCGTCGGCGTCGTGATCTTCATGTCGCCGGTCTTGGCGATGGCGGCAGCAACGAAGGCGATGGTGCCCTTGCCGATGTCGAAAATCCCGGCGTTGTCCTTGCCGCCGTCCTGATAGACATAATTGTCGATGGTGATTGTGGAGTTTGCCGACAGATTGAAGGTGGTGGCGTCGTTGAAGGTGATGCCGAGCTTCGAGTCGGCCGCGGTCCGCACCACGTCGTTGGGGAGGATATCGTCCTTGAGCTTGAGCGGCGTCGCTTCGTTGTTGCGCGTCACGGTCGCCGACCCCGCCAGCGTGACGACGTTGCCGACCGGCTCGTCCGAGGCGGCTTGTCCCGGCGCAGTCGGCATGGGGACGGAGGGATCGGGCTGGGCCTGCGCCAGCCGCATCACGCCTTCGCACGCGGGCACTGGCAATGGGGCTGCGTCAACATCGCCTGACGAGGGCATGGCGGAGGCGCTTGTAGCGGCGCCGATGATCAAGAAGACGCAAGACCAGAGCGCCAACCAAAGCCTGTGCGGCATCACGATGAGAGTCCAACCCCGGAACGGCAAATGATGGCGCAAGTCCAGCTTCGTTCGGCTGAATGCGCAATGAACGCTGTGTATCTTGCCGCCACTATAATCGTTTCAATCAGTGTCGATATCGGTTGGCGCACGGAAAGCACTCTTATCAAAGGAAAAAGGCCCCGCGATAGCATCGCGAGGCCTCCCTCAAGTTGTAGAAGTCAGCCGACGCGTTTCCAGGTTTGGCCGCCGCAGAACATGCCGCCGAAGGCGCAACCCTGGACCCGCAGGACGTTCGGTCCCTTCATGGCGATTGTGGAGTCGTAGTTGCCGCCGTGATCGGGATCGTGAATCCGGCCGACCCACTTGTTGTCGGATGGCTTCATGTTGATGAGGATCTTCTCGCCGGACTTGTCGGCATAGCCGCAGAGGTTCGCGCCGCAGGGTTCGATGCGCACATTGCCCTTGTTCTCCTCGGTCGCCCACACGCCGAGCGGGGTGGGGGAGGCAGGAGCAGGCGCGGCGGCGACAGGCACCGGCTGCGGAGCTGGTGCGGTCGCGGTGGTGGTGGCCGGATCGCTCGACCCCGGCGCGGTCGCCGCGACCGGAGCGGGATTGACGGGGGCGATCGCCGTGGTGGCGGGTGTGGTCGAGGGCACCACCACCGGAGCCGATGGCGCGGCGGGGGCGGCCGGGGTCGAACTCGCGACCGGAGACGGCGCCTTTGGCAGGGCGGCCGGGGCGGGGGGCGTTGTCGGCGCCGGTGCGGTCGCTGCGACGGCGGTGTCGTCATCATCCCTGCCAGCGCCGAGATTGAGGCCCTTCAGGTTGAGACCGGGCGCCGTGATCCTGATGCAGGAGAGCGCGTCGCAATTCCTTGGCGCTTCGACATGGATCCTCTGGCCGTTGATCTCGAAGGAGATGCCGCCGCCGGCATGCGCGGCGGTGCCGGCCATCAGGATCGCGGCGGCGGCGAGGGTGATCATTTTCATGGGAGCCTCCATCAGGGCTTTGAAACTCTGCAGGCGACCCTAGCGGCCGGCGCCGGCGCCTTCCGTGATGGATGTCACGCTGGTCGGCAGCCTCAGCCAGATTGAATGGAGCGAAGCTCCGCGCTCAATGTTTCGGTCCTCAAACGGGAGAGCGGGCACTTTTGGAGCAGGGCGTGGATTCATGAAATCGGAGCTCGACGAGGGGCGGCTTGCTCGATGTCCGCCATGCCCCGATGGCGATGGAGTCTTTCGTTGCAGAAAACTTTCACGATGTACTGGAATTCTGAAGTGGCACCGGCAAATTGATTAGGATAGGCTCGCCGCTGTTCCGCTTGGAAAGACGCGATTAGTTCAAGTCGAAGGAATGTTTTTCATGACTTACTTGATCGCGAACGTGCCCCTGATACCGCAGACGCAGGACATGGCTTGCTGGTACGCATCGGCGCAGATGCTCATCGAGTGGCGACGCATGCGCACACAAATGTGTGAAATCGCTCACCCCTATCCTTCCCAGGTGCCGCTGCTCGAAGCCACCTTCGCGGCAAATCATGGTCTTCCGTTCGGTCGCACGATCGAGCTTGCCAAGGATCTCGGACTAACTCCGGTCCCGCCGATGACGCCAACCCCGTTGACCCTCGAATCCTTGCTGCGAGCGAATGGGCCGCTCTGGTTTGCCGGACTGTTTCCCTCGGGTCATGCGGTCGTCATCACCGGGATTACCGCGGGCCATATTCAGATCAATGATCCCTGGCCCCCCAACGTTGGCCAACGACGGAGCCTTTCATATGTGCAATTCGGAGCGACGCTTCAGCCACTGTACGGTAACACGGGCTTGACTCCGAACCTGCTGTATTTCGATGATTGAAGAAATCCCCTGTTCCGAAGCGGGCCACCGGCGGGGCCGCACGGCCACGCGCCGACCGAGATCGGCGGGCCCGCCTCGCGTCGATGCCTGCGCGATTCTCCGGTTACTCTGTTCCGAAAACTCGCGGAGTCGCTCTGTCGTTTGGCAGGAAAGCGAGATAGTCTCAGTGACAAACGGTATTGCTGCGGAGGCCGTGCCGACGGTTCTATAATACTGTAGCTGATTTTATCAACATTTCCTGGTGCATTGCGAATTGACTTCAACGCGCGCCCTCTCCGTCATGATGGTGACACTCTGCCTGGTTCTTTTTCAGGGTCGGGAGGCCGTTGCGGACAAACATGTGGCGCTTATCATCGGCAATTCCGGCTATCAGAACGTCGCCCGCCTCGCCAATCCCGCCAACGATTCGGTGGCGATGTCGGACGCGCTGAGGAGTGCGGGTTTCCACACTGTGGAGCTGAGACGCGATCTCACTGCCACCTTGATGCGGCGCGCAATCCGCGATTTCTCCGATGCTGCGCGGGACGCCGATGTGGCGATCATCTATTTCGCGGGTCACGGTATCGAGATCGACGGAGCGAACTATCTGATCCCGGTTGACGCCGTACTCGAGCGTGACATCGACGCGTTCGACGAAGCTATTCCACTGGATCGGTTGCTGAGCGTGATCGAACCCGCCAAAAAGCTGCGGCTGGTGATCCTCGACGCTTGCCGTGACAATCCCTTTGCCAAGGGCATGCGACGAACCGTGGCCTCCCGCGGGGTGGGGCGCGGTCTTGCCCGGATCGAGCCCGGCGGTTCGAACACGTTGGTCGCGTTCTCGGCCAGGGCCGGTTCGACAGCCGCTGACGGCGACGGCAGCAACAGCCCGTTTACGGCCGCACTGGTCAAGTACCTGATCAAGCCGGGGCTCGACATTCGCAGGGCGTTCGGTTTCGCGCGCGACGAGGTTCTCAAGGTCACGAACAACAAGCAGGAGCCGTTCATCTACGGCTCACTTGGCGGCGAAGACTTCCCGCTTGTGCCGGCGCGGCCGGCGCCCGATCCGAATCAGGGCGTCCGTCACGATTACGAACTGGCCGAACGCATCGGCACCAGGGAGGCGTGGGAATCATTCCTGTCAGTCTATTCGGAAGGCCTCTACGCGAAGCTTGCTCAGGCTCAACGTAACAAGCTCGCGGCCGAGGAAGCTCGGTTGGCCACCATGGAGAAGTCCCGCCTCACGGACGAGGAGGGCGAGCGGCTCGCCAACGAGCGCGCCAAAGCCAGTGCGCAGGCGAGGGCTGCTATCGATGCAAGGGCGGCGGAGGCAGCCCGCCTCGCTGCTGAAAAGAAGAAGGCGCAGGAAGACGAGAAGCTGGCCGAGGCAGAGAGGGCTCGCAGCAAGGCCGCCGAGGAGGCGCGCCTCGCGACCGAAAGGAAAAAGGAGCAGGAGGCGGCGCGGGCCGCCGAGGCCGAGCGAGTCCGGCAGGTGCAGCAGGCGAAGGTTGCCGAAGAGGCGCGCGTCGCCGCGGAGAATGCCAGGGCCGCCGCGGAGGCCAAGGCCACGTCTCAGCGTTTGGCGGAGGAAAAAGCACGGCTCCTGGCCGAAGCCAAGGTCGCGGAAGTCGCGCGCGCCAAGGCTGAGGCGGAGGCGAAAGCGGCTGAAAAGGCCAAGGCTGCCGCGGCGCAGGCGAAGGCGGCCGAAGAGGCGAAGGCTGCTGCGGCGCAGGCGAAGGCGGCCGAAGCGGCCAAGGCTGCCGCGGCGCAGGCAAAGGCGGCCGAAGAGGCGAAGGCTGCTGCGGCGCAGGCGAAGGCAGCCGAAGCGGCCAAGGCTGCCGCGGCGCAGGCGAAGGCAGCCGAAGAGGCGAAGGCCGCTGCGGCGCAGGCGAAGGCTGCCGCGGCGCAGGCGAAGGCAGCCGAAGCGGCCAAGGCTGCCGCGGCGCAGGCGAAGGCAGCCGAAGAGGCCAGGGCTGCCGCGGCGCAGGCAAAGGCGGCCGAAGAGGCCAAGGCTGCCGCGGCGCAGGCAAAGGCAGCCGAAGAGGCCAGGATTGCCGCCATACGGGCCACGGAAGCCGAAGCGGTCAAGTCTGGCGCGGCACAGGCGATCCCCGCCGAAGAAGCAGGACGAACCAGTGTCGAGACGGCGGCCGAAGCGACGTCGCGAAACGCGAAGCAAGCCAAGGCCGGTGCAGACGAGCGTCCAATCGGTCCTCTGGCCGCGCTCACGCCATCGGGCGAGCTTGTGGCTGCAACGCGGCCAGATGCAAACCTCGTGCGCTCGCTGCAGAATGAATTGCGGCGCGTCGGCTGCGGCTCAGGCCCCGTGGGTGAGATCTGGGATTCCCAGGCCGAGCGAGCGCTGCACCTGTTCAACAGGAATGCGGGTACCAAGTTCGATACCCATGCCGCAAGCGTGGATGCGCTGGACACGGTTCGCGGCAAGTCAGGACGGGTCTGCCCTTTGACCTGCGGACATGGTCTGAGGCCGGATGGCGATCGTTGCGCGAAGGTCGTCTGCAAGGACGGGTATGAACCAAACGACGACAATGTTTGCGAGCGTATCGCGCGCGCGAAGCCGCGGAAGGAAAAGCCGGCGTCCCCCGCCAACACCGAGCGCAGCGTTTCACCGGCGCAGGAACGACAGCCTGCTCCGGTTGAAGGCGCTCCCAGCGCGAAGCGGATGGGCGAACTCTACGCCCAATGCCGATCGCAGATGATTGCCGCAGGCTTGGGCGGGCGCAGGCGTGGCCCCAGTTTCATGAGGGTCGACGCGTGCGCTCGCAATGGTGGCAGGTTGTGACTGCCATATCGTCCCGCCGTTGCGCAGACGGACTTCCGGCAAGGTCTTCGAAATCTCAGAACATCCCAAGGACGATTGCGCCGCCAGCGCCACACGGAGGGCTTGCTGGCGCTTGCCGTTCGCATGATCGCCGCCGAACGGTCGCCGCAAGGTGACGTAGGTCACATTCGGAACCGGAGCTGCGAACCTGATTCCGGTTCGGATGGGGCGAGACGGCCGTCATCGCCGAGCCTGCCGCGCTCCCGGATCTGCCACAGTCCGTCCGCAGGGTTGGGCCCGTGGTCGCCGCCGGCGCGTGAGGATGCCCGAAGACTTGCCGTAGGGCGACCGGCAGACCGAAGGCCACAACGGTTCGCTCGATATCGAACGTTGTGGGCCGGCCGCGAGACATATGAAGCGAGGGTGGCGATGAAGGGATCGGCTACGCGTCACGTGTCGGGATGGCAGACCGTGTCGGGATAAATGTCGCCACGGTGGGGTTCATGGCGATAGCGCGCGATGACGATGTGGTGTCGGCTGGCCATCGGATGACGATTGATCGATAGGTGGGGAATTGGCTCCAATGCGTGCGTCCTGGTTCTCGGTCGTGATCCTCTGCCTGGTGCTGTTCCAGGGGCAGTCGGCGTTGGCGGACAAGCGCGTGGCGCTGGTGATCGGCAATTCCGACTATCAAAATGTGCCGCGCCTCGCCAATCCCGCCAACGATTCGGCGGCGATGTCCGATATGCTCAAAAATGCCGGCTTCGACGTCGTGCAGCTCAAGCGCGACCTCAAGGCCGCGGAGATGCGCCGCGCGCTGCGCGATTTCATCGATGTCACGTTTGACGCCGATTTTGCCATCATCTTCTTCGCCGGGCATGGCATCGAGATCGACGGAACCAATTATCTGATCCCGACCGATGCGATGCTCGAGCGCGACGTGGATGTTCCCGATGAAGCCGTTCCGCTCGACCGTCTGCTGAGCGTGGTCGAACCTGCCCGCAAACTTCGGCTGGTGATCCTCGATGCCTGCCGCGACAATCCGTTCGCCAGGAGCATGCGGCGGTCCGGAGCCTCGCGCGGCGTCGCGCGCGGGCTTGCGAGGATCGAGCCCGCAGGCAACAACACGCTGGTTGCGTTCGCCGCCAAGGCCGGCTCAACCGTCGCCGACGGAGACAGCGTCAACAGCCCGTTCACCGGCGCGCTCGTCAAATACCTGACCAGGCCCGGACTCGACATCCGCAAGGCGTTCGGCTTCGCGCGCGACGAGGTTCTCAAGGCGACCAACAACCGGCAGGAGCCCTTCATCTACGGCTCGCTGGGCGGCGAGGATTTCGCGCTGGTCCCGGCCGTGGAGCCTCAGGGCGATACCCCACAGGCGGTTCGCCAGGACTACGAACTCGCGGAGCGGGTCGGAACGCAGGAGGCCTGGGACAGCTTCCTGTCGAGTTATCCGGACGGCTTCTATACCAGGCTGGCGCAGGCGCAGCGCAACAAGCTGCTTGCCGAGCAGGCGCGTCTGACGGCGGCCGAAAAGGCGCGCCAGGTTGAAGCCGACCAGGCCCGCAATGCCGCGGAGCGGGCACGCGCCGTCGCAGAGGCGGAAACCCGGCGCGCGGCGGCGCAGACAGCCAACGGACCAGCGGCCGATACCGCCAGTGGCGAATTGAACAAGCCGCCACCGGGTCAGAAGCCCGTCGGACCACTCGCTGCCTTGACACCGCCGGCGAGCCCGGCGGACGCCGCGTCGGCCGGGGAATCCGTGATGCGGGCCCTGCAAACGGAGTTGCGCAGGGTCGGCTGCGGGCCGCAAACGATCAGCGAGCGCTGGGATGGTTCGGCGCAGGACTCGCTCACGCGATTCAACAAGAATGCGGGCTCGCGGTTTGACGTCAAGGCGCCGGGTGCCGAGGTTCTGGATTTCGTGCGCAACAAGACCAGTCGCATCTGTCCCCTGGTCTGCGAGCACGGCTACCGGCCCAATGGCGAGGCCTGTGCGAAGATCGTCTGCAAGGACGGTTTCGAACTGTCCGACGACAATGCCTGCGAGCGCGTTCCAAGGCAGGTGAAGCGGAAGCAAGCCCCTACGGCCGCGCTGGCGCCGGAGCCAAGGTCCGCACCCGAACCCAGGCGTGGATCCGCGCCGGGCGAAGCCGGGGGCGCGGTGAGGCGCGCCGATGAGGCCTCGCGCGCCGGCTTCTACCGGAAGTGCATGGGCGCAACGACCGGCTGCTACGAGAGGTCGATCAGAAACATGACGCCCGAGATGGCAAGAGCCTGGTGCGGTCGAGCACCGACATGCTGAAAAGGACATGAGAGCGGTTTCGATGCGGGCATTGCGCGTGATCTTGCTGGCGGTCGGTCTGATCTGCGCGAGCCTTGCTCCCGCGATTGCGGGCAAGCGCGTCGCGCTGGTCATCGGCAATTCCGGCTATCAGAACAACGCACGCCTCACCAATCCCGCCAACGATTCGGCGGCGATGGCCGATGCCTTCAGGAGTGCCGGTTTCGACACCGTCGACCTGAAACGCGATCTCAATGCCAGCATGATGCGCCGCGCGCTGCGCGATTTCGCCGATGCGGCAAGCGACGCCGATGTGGCCATTATCTACTACGCCGGTCATGGCGTCGAGATCGACGGCACCAACTATCTGATCCCGATCGACGCGGTACTGCAGCGCGATATCGACGCGTATGATGAAGCCATCCCGATGGACCGGTTGCTGAGCGTGATCGAACCTGCGCGCAAGCTGCGGCTGGTGATCCTCGATGCCTGTCGTGACAATCCGTTCGCCAGGACCATCCAGCGCAGGAGCGGGACCCGTGGTGTCGGACGCGGGCTTGCCCGGATCGAGCCCGCCAGTTCGAACACGCTGGTGGCGTTCGCCGCCAGGGCCGGTTCCACGGCCGTCGACGGCAACGGCAGCAACAGCCCGTTCACCGCCGCGGTGGTCAAATATCTGGTCAAGCCCGGGCTCGACGTCCGCAGGGCGTTCGGCTTTACGCGTGACGAGGTGCTCAAGGTCACCAACAACAGGCAGGAGCCCTTCATCTACGGTTCGCTCGGCGGCGACGACTTCCCGCTGGTGCCGGCGCCTGCGCCGTCGGCCGCGGCGCCTGATCCCAATCAGGGCATCCGCCGCGATTACGAGATCGCCGAGCGGATCGGCACGCGGGACGCCTGGGATTTGTTCCTGTCGACCTATCCGCAGGGCTTCTACGCCAAACTCGCGCAGGCCCAGCGCAACAAGCTCGCGGCCGAGGAGGCGCGGGTCTCTGCCGACAAGACAACGCAGCAGGAGACGACCCAGGTCGCCGCCGTCGAACGGCCGCGCCAGGCGCAGGTGGCCAAGGTCGCCGACGCGGAGCGAATCTCCGCTGATAATGCCAAGGCCACCGAAGCGGCCAAACCGGCCGACGCCGTGACGGTCACCGGCACAAAGTCGCAAGACGTAACGCAGGTCCCGGGCGATGCGGCGCGGCCGGTCGGACCTCTCGCTGCGGTCAGCCCGCTCGGCGACCGCGTCCCGCCCGGGCCGCCGGAGGCGACCATCGCCCGGACGCTGCAGAATGAACTGCATCGCGTGGGCTGCGGCTCAGGCCCAGTCAGCGAAACCTGGGACCCGGCGGCCGAACAGGCGCTGCGTCTCTTCAACAAGAACGTCGGCACCAGGTTCGACGTCCACGTCGCCAGCGCGGACGCGCTCGACACGGTTCGCGGCAAGTCGGGCCGGATCTGTCCCCTGATCTGCCGGCATGGCTTCAGGCCGGATGGCGACCATTGCGAGAAGATCGTCTGCAAGGGCGGCTATCAGCTGAATGACGACAATAGTTGCGAGCGCGTCGCGCGCGACAGGCGGCGCCAGGACAAGCCGGCTCCCGTCGCCAACGCGGAACGCAACAGCGCGCCCGCCCCTGACCGCCAGCCAGAACAGGCTGAAGCTGCAGGCAGCGCGAAGAGGACGGAGGCGCTCTATGCGCAGTGCCGGTTGCAGATGATGAGGTCGGGGGGCGGAGGAGGCCGGGGGCCTCTTGGTAACTTCAACAGGCTGGACAGCTGTGTCCGCAATGGTGGCAGGCTTTAGGCATCCCGCACCAAGGATCATCGCCCTTCGCGTGTCGCTGACGCGGAACGGATACCGCCGCTGATCTGCGAGATTTCAGAACACACCCAGAACGATCGCGCCGACAAACGCAAAGGCGACGTACGCTACGACCATGCTGAGCCTGCTCGCGAAAGAAGCGGCGAAGGTCATGGAGATATCTCCCGGTGTTCACGCTTCCAACGGAGGGCACCATAGCTGGTGGCCGACCATGGGAACAGTCAGCTTCGCTGTCTCCCGCGCCGACCGCAACAGGCACGCGCATCCCGGCTTGGTTAACGAGTCGTGACAGCATTGCGTTGAAGAACATTTAAGTAAATTGATCGAAGCTGGCGCGTGATGACGCGCGGAGTTCGTTTGTATCTCGTCGGCTCCTTCGTCCTCGTCTCGCTGGTGGGGTGTGGTCGCGGATTCTTTTCCGCCGAGCGCGAACCCTGGCGCGCCGAGGCCGAGATCGCATGCCTGAAATCCGGCGCGGTGAAGGAGGGCCCCGATCTGGTCCGGATCGAGCCGATCTCCGGTCCCGGCATGTGCGGCGCCAACTTTCCCCTGAAAGTGGCGGCGCTCGGCGAAAGCACCAGCAGTTTCGGCTTTGCCGATGACAATCTGCGGCCGCCGGCGGCGATCGGCAATCAGCCGCGCTGGCCGGTCAACCCGGCCCCGCCGCCGTCCTATCGGCCGGCCACGACTTATCCGCAGCAGGCCCCGCCGCCCGCTTACGGGAGTGCGCCCAATGGTCCGATCTCGCTGACCGCGCCGGGAGTGGCGCCCGAGGAGGATGACATCGAATTGCCGCCGGAGGCCGCGCCCGGCGCGGGCCAGTCCGTCGTGCGGGCGCCTTATGGCGGGCCAGCCACTCCACCGCGCGAGCGCACTTCGGCGCCCGCGCCGCAGCGCGCTTACGAGACGCCGGCGTCGCAGCCGCTGCCGCGGCTTGGTCCCGCCATGGGTCCCGCGCAGGGCAATCCGGTCGGCACCGTCGGTCCGGTCGCGGTGAGGCCGACCGCGACCCTTGCCTGTCCGATCGTCTCGGTGCTGGATCGCTGGCTCGCCGAGTCGGTGCAGCCCGCGGCCATGCGCTGGTTCGGCGCGCGCGTGGTCGAGATCAAGCAGATCTCGGCCTATTCCTGTCGCGGCATGAACGGCAATCCGAGCGCGCATATTTCCGAGCATGCCTTCGGCAATGCGCTCGACATCGCCGCGTTCACGCTCGCCGACGGCCGGCGCATCACGGTCAAGGATGGCTGGCGCGGCATGCCGGAAGAGCAGGGCTTCTTGCGCGACATCGAGGCGGCGGCCTGCCAGCAGTTCAACACCGTGCTGGCGCCGGGCTCCAACGTCTATCACTACGATCACATCCACGTCGACCTGATGCGCCGCGCCAGCCGCCGCACCATCTGCGAGCCCGCGGCGGCGTCGGGCGAGGAGGTCGCGTCGCGCGCCGCGCAGCGAAATCCCTACGCCGCGCGCGAGCCCGGCGTCACCGGATCGCTCGGCGCCCGCAAATCAGTGGCGCAGCGGCGCAAGCCGAACGAGAAGATCAACGAGGAAGACGAGTTCGAGGACGAGTGAGGCGTCGGGTGGTGATGTCTGGCGTTGATCGAAAGCCTGGTTTGTTTTCGGCAACCGTGTTCAGAATGATGATCGGTGGACACGATCGAGCCTCTTGCCCTCTTATTGCAGATGTCTCGAAAACATCGCAAACCGCGATCGGTGAGGAAAGCCGTGCGAAGATTTGTCAGGATCATGCTGCTTGGCTGCCTGATTGTCGCGGCTGCAGCAGCTGTGCTCGTCGGATCATTGTGGGCTTGGACGTCATATAAGAGGGCCCAGATCGAGGCACATTATCGCGAGCTTCCGTTGCTGAACCGAATGCATGATCGCGAAAGACAAAGCAGCAACAATTCCGAGGCCGCGCGCCAGGTCCTATTGGATACTGTTGCGTTGGGGTCAGGCAGAGAGGACACATTCGCCGTGCTTCACGAGCAGGGACGCTTTTCCTGCCGATCGCGCGTGGCGTCCGAGGCGGAGCGGCAACTCGCGGGCTTTCCGATCCGGCCGCAAGATCATCCGTCCGCGCAAGACTTGGTCGAGTGCAGGTCGGGCGCCCCCTCGATTCTTGCACACACATTATGGATCGTGCGCCTGGAGTTCGCGGATGGCCGGTTGAGCGACGCTCGGGTTGCGGTCTGGCATATCTTTCTGTAGTCGGCAGCTGCGGCCAATTGAATGGGATCATTCTGAAGCTCCACGCCTACAGTTTGGGCTCTCTCTTGCTGGCGAGCCATTCAGCAAACTGCTCCACGCTCCCAACACCGTCCTCGACGACTGCATCATAAACATAAACATATGCACTCGGAATCTTGCTTTCCGAAGAGCAGGATTTTGCTGCCGCCAACGCCTGTTTGATAAACAGTATCGTCTTCCGACGATCATCGTCCAGACGCGGTAAGAGCGTACGTAAGTGGTTCAAGTCGGGTTGCCTTTCTGGCTGATCAACCGCCCAGATATCCAAGGTCCAGTCGATCCCCTCATTGGTGCGGGCCGATACCCCGAGGTAAAGGCCATCTGGATAAGACGCTGGATCAGTATTCCAAGCACCTGTGTCGTCTCTGAAGCGGACAGAGACCACGTGGTGATCCATCGACATCAATTTCGCCCCGGCTTGAACGAAGGCAGCGCGCGTTTCCGACGATAGATTTTCGCAGACTACCGTAATATCGATGTCTCGGCGAACCATCAGGCCCATTGCGGAACTGCCGACTCTTATCGGTCTGCCAATGTTGCTCAGCAACGCTTCCAGCTGAAGTAGCTCAACAACTTGGTCTGCCTCTTCTTCAAGGAGCCTCTGATCGTCAAGCAGATTACCCATAGCGGCACCTCGCGCCTATCGTTACTACATCTCATAATCTGTAACCATGCCTTGCATTTGATCAATTGGTTAGTCGTACGCCTGCTGCTGGTGATGGCTCGTTTGATATTACAGGCGAGCGCCGTCACTTTTCTGCAAGCTCAGAAGGTGCAACCATCCAGGTCTGAGATGGGTCAATTCCCAACCCGGTTGAACCAGCACAAAGTCCGGCCATGTCCATTTAGCCCGGATAGTGATCAAACGTGCGCAAAGCCACATGATGCGTGCCAGGACCGAAAGCCTCATTTGTGCTATCCGTCACACGGGTAAGGCGAAGGGTAGAAACCATGGGTGTTCGGCCGCTCAAGCAAGGTTCGTCGTTGGAGGACCGCCTGTCGCACCTGCTTTACGAACTTTGCGTTGATTGGGGCTTCTGCATTCCGCCCGCTGACGCCCAACGAATTGCGTCAACGACGCCTCTTACTGCGGACCAATTTGCATACGAAGTACTCACGGCCGAGGGCTTCGTCGCAGAGTATGAAAAGCGGTGGTTCAGGCAAATTCGCCAACTTTTTGTCGATAGGTTTGGCCAGGAAATTCGAGTAGAGGACTGAGCGGCCCGAGTCCGCGAAGGGGCGTTCGCGACCGGGTCGAGCCGACGGCAGGTCACTCGCGGCTCCACGGAGCCTTGGACGCCCAGCGGGATTTCGAACCCTTCAGATGAGTTGAAGCGTGCAACCAGGGACGATCGGGCAGGCAATCCATGGACACCTCGACACACATCAAGCTGCTTGCGACATGCCTGCTGGCATCTCTCATCGCAATGGCCTCCCTGGCCGGGCAGGTCCGGGCTGACGGGCTCCGTCAGGACACGCTGAAAATCCCGGCCGTCATCGCCGGTCGGTCGAGCTCCGTTGAGCTCGAGGCCGTCGTGGTCCGGCCCGACGACGGGCAGCCTCACCCGCTGGCGATCATCAATCATGGCTCGCCGCGGCTGCCGGAGCAGCGCCCGAAGATGAGCCCTTACGGGATGTGGGCGCAGGCCACAGCGTTCGCCCGCCGCGGCTGGGTCGCCGTTGCCTTCCTGCGCCGCGGCTATGGCGAATCGGGCGGCTCATGGGCCGAGAATTATGGCGGCTGCGCCAATCCGGACTACGCCAGTGCCGGACGCGCGGGGGCCAGCGATATCGCCGCCGTCGCCAAATTCATGCAGGCCCAACCCTATGTCAGCAAGGCCAAGTGGATCAGTGTCGGGGTTTCGGCGGGCGGTTTCGCGACGGTGGCATTGACCGCCAATGCGCCGCCTGATCTCGCCGCGGCCATCAGCTTCGCGCCCGGGCGAGGGTCGTCCGGTCCAGATGCGGTGTGCGACGAAAGCCGGCTGATTGCGGCGTTCGCCGACTTTGGCAGGACATCGCGGATCCCGGTGTTGTGGGTTTCGGCCGAGAATGATCATTTCTTCGGGCCGCAGCTGGTGTCGCGCCTCACTGCCGCATTCACGAAGGCCGGCGGCAACGTCACCTACGTTCCAACCGCACCATTCACCGAAGATGGACACAAGCTCTTCAGCGCCGTCGACGGCATGCCGATCTGGTCGCCGATCGTCGATCAGTTCCTGCAGGCCAACAAGCTCGCACTCCGCGACGGGTTGATCGAGATGCCGTTGCCGAACGTCGCTGCGCCACCGAACCTGAACGGCCGTGGCCGCGAGGCCTTCAAGTCCTATCTGGAAAGCGGTCCCAACAAGGCCTTCGCGGTCGCCGCCGACGCGCATTTCGGCTGGGCCACGGGCCGGCGGACCAGCGATCAGGCCCGCAAGGACGCGCTGGGTTTTTGCACCGCTAGCGCGCCTGCCGGGTGCAGGATCGTCAACGTCAACAACGCGCCGGGCGAATGAGGGATGCGTGCATATCCTGATGGATGAAGGTGTGCGGACGCCGCCGCTCCCCAATGCGCTGTCCGCTGCTCCGACACAAGCCAGTATCAGGGGTTGGCCTTGCCGTCGTTGGCAGTCAGCGCAACGGCAGCCTCTGTGGTCAGCAGGAGAAAGGTGAACGTCTCCTCGAGGTAGAGCCGGACCACCTTGTCATCGTGGCTCAGATAGCCGATCGACACATCCTCGCCGAGGTACAAGCCGAAGTCGCCACCCCGCGTCGTCAGCACGAAGGCGCCCGTAATCCCTGGCGCCCAGACGATTTCGCCGTCGACGAGGCCCTTGATGTGCTGCAGCACCGGGTAGCCGTGATCGCTGGTCTCGCTCAGGGCGGTATAGGCATCGGCGCCCAGCAATACCGAATAGGGACCGTTGACGCCGACCAGTCGCAACTGACTGAGCGCCTGGGCAATGACGTCGGGATACGCGCGCACGTCGGGCGGAAGGGTGAGGACCGGATTGCTGGTTCCCTCGCGGATGCCGCGGATGCCTGCGGCGGCGTAGCCCTCGAAGATCGCCCGGTCCTCTGCAAAGGCCAAGAGACGTGCGGCATCTTTCGCGGGCTGCCAATCCGAATCGCTGGCACCACGCTCCACGTCGTCGATCTGCTGTCGATCGAGTTCGAAGGGAACGCGGAGTTCGACCAGCGGCTTGACCTCACGCTGTCGCGCCAGAATGCCGTCTCCCGGCGCCGTGACATGGCGCAAATGGCCCGTGCCGATCGCGGAAAGCGCAATTCCACCGGGGCCCTGCACGTCGACGACGCGCCGCCCGGCAAGGTAGCGCTTGATGGTGCGCGACGTTTCTTCCGAGATCTGCGACCAGGCCGCGTCGGAGATCGGGGCAAGCTCGCGATGAAGATTATTCATGAGGCGGGACCTCCTTTGAGCGAACCGATGTCGAGCGAACCCTCGCGCCCCAACGCCGGCTTTGACGCCGCGGCGGCAGGCTTGTCCGAAACTCCCGCGGCCGGACCGTCGTCCGCGATATTTTCCAGGAACGTCGCAGACGGCACAAAGAACAGGTTGCCGGTCCTGGCGACGCTGAAATCGAGCAGACGATCGTAGTTGCCGGGAGGCTGACCTACGAACATGTTCTCGAGCATCTGCTCGACCGTGCGCGGCGAGCGCGCGTAGCCGATGAAATAGGTGCCGAACTCCTTCTCGGCAGCGCGGCCGAACGGCATGTTGTCGCGAATGATCTTGATTTCCTTGCCGTCCACCACGACCTTGGCGAGCGCGTTGTGGGCGCAGGCCGGTTTCACCGCGTCATCGAGCTCGATGTCCGACAGCTTGGTGCGGCCGATGATGCGCTCCTGAGCCTCGGTGGATAACGCATTCCAGCCAGCCAGATCGTGCAGGTATTTTTGCACGATCACGTAGGTGCCAGCGGCGAAGGCTGCGTCCTCGGCTCCCACATAAGCGGCATCGATCGCTGCTTGCCCCGTCGGGTTTTCCGTTCCGTCGACAAAGCCCATGAGATCGCGGTCGTCGAAATAACGAAAGCCATGCACTTCGTCGACCGCTGAAACGGCCCCGCCGAGCCGGGCCATGATTTGCGTCGCCAGCTCGAAACAGAGATCCATGCGCCTGGCGCGAATGTGAAACAGGAGATCGCCTGGCGTGGCGATCGCATGGCGTGATCCGGCCTTGATGTCCCGAAAGGGATGCAGCTCTGCCGGCCGCGGCTGGCCAAACAGCCTGTCCCATGCGTCGGATCCAATCCCCATCACGCAGGACAGATTCCCTTCGATATCGCGGAAGCCGACGGCACGCACCAGCGCCGGAAGGTCGCCGCAAAACGACCGGACGGCCGCGCGAGCAGCGCTGCCAGGGTTGATCGTCACGACGATAAAGATCGCGGCGCGGGTCAAGTCCTGAACCACCGGCTGGGGCACCGCAGCCAGGTCGGATTGCGTTGCGGGCGGTGTCATTGGATCAACTCCGTCCGCTGCGCCCCGTTGGAACAACTCATTCAACCTTGCCTGATCTTGACGGATTGCCTTCGAAAAAGACGGGAGGATCGAACCAACCTGCGATTGCGCATGGCCTCCATGCAGCAGCTGCTTGAGCTCGATGGTGCCATGACACTCTATCGGCAGTCTGGCCCGGATTCAAATATGACGAAGCGTCAGGCGCTGTCGCGTGGGGGCGGGCCGCCTGCGCCCCCGCCGCGTCATTCTTGCGAGGACTTGCTAACGGTTCGGCACCGGCATGGGTGGCCGCAGCGAAAATCGTGACATGGGAGAGCGAGAAGGCGATGGTTTCGCCGTGTCGGCGTGCGATCGACCGCGTCGCGGACCCTCGACGGATTCGAGATAGGAGGCGAGCGCCCAGGCCGAACTCGCATTGCTGGCGTAGTGCTGCTGCAGGAACAGATAGAGCGTGAGCCTGAACCGGCCCTTGGCAAGACCGCGGGCGCTGCGATGACAGGTCGCGCAACTGTCGGAAAATATCCTGGTGGCCGATTTGCCCGCGTCGAGGTTTTGCGCGTGGACGGCGTCGGCCGCGACCGCCGCAAGGGCGCCAAGCGCGAGACCAATGATGAGAAGATGCCGCTTCAGTCTCTGCCCCCGTGTGAGTGTCGTCGTCACCTGCATCCCGCAATCATCCTTCGCCGCGATCGTGCCAATTCCGTCATGGTGAACCCAGGTTGCCTCGAATGCACGCTCCGAACACGGCTATGGTGCAAGACTGTCAAAAAGACGGCAACTGGCGGTTCGGGTTACCGGCAAGGCGGAATGCTCAACCCCGACATGCCCAGGGGATGTCTCGGGCCATACGACAACCCGAATTCGCTGTTGCGTGGATTTTAGCTTCGGTGGATATGTCGAAAAGGTGCAATCCAAGGCAGCGTGCATCGCTGGCCGGCACCGCCAAATCATGGGCATCTGACGACGGAAGAGCGATGGGAAATGATGGGTGGTTCGCTGAGTTCATCTGTGGATGGAAGTCATCCGGTCAAGCTCGTTGTCTTCGACTTCGACGGGACTCTCGTCGATAGCCGGAGATTGATCATCGAAGCGCACCGCGTTGTCTTCGATCAGTTCGGATTCGCTCGGCCGTCCGAGGACGAAAGCCTTGCGTTGATTGGAATCTCCCTGGACCTCGTTCTGTCGCGATTGGCCGGAGCGGATGCGCCGATCGAGAAGATGGTCGCGGCGTATCAGCGATGGCTGCCCTTACTTCGTGCCGATGATGCCTACGCGGACGTGCCGTTCGACGGCGCGGCCGATTTGCTGATGGCGCTGGCGGAAGAGAACGGCGTCGTTCTCGGACTAGCTACCGGTCATGTGTCCCATGCCATCCTGCCGGCGCTCGAGCGTTTTGGATGGCGGAGCCATTTCCGTACCATCCAGACCGCGGACAAGGCCCCCTCCAAGCCGCATCCGGGAATGCTGCTTCAGGCGCTGGGCGAAGCCAATGTGGGAGCACAAGATGCGATCATGGTCGGCGACACCGCATTCGACATGGACATGGCGCAGGCGGCGGGCGTCCGCGGCGTAGCCGTCACCTGGGGCTATCATCGCGCCGACCGCCTCCGCGAGACGGGGGCATCGCGTATCGTCGATGATGTCGGCGAACTGCGCGAGTATCTGTTCGAGGCGATTGCGCGCTAACCTCCCCGAACCTCATCCTTCGAGACGTCCGCTAGAAAATCTCGTCGAAGAGCGCCAGCATCGCCTGCCATGAGCGTCGATCCGCGGCGGCGTGGTAGGCCATTCCTTCCACGTTCGCGCCTGGATTGGTGAAGGCGTGCATCGCCCCTCCGTAGACGCAGACCTGCCAGTCGACGTCGGTCCTGCTCATCTGCGCTTCGAATGCGGCCACCTGAGCCAGGGGCACCAGGGGGTCCAGCGCGCCATGACAGACCAGCACCTTGCCGCGGATGTTCTGGGCATCGTCGGGCCTTGGGCTCGACAACCCGCCATGGAAACTCACGATCCCCGCGACATCCGCGCCGCTGCGCGCCAGTTCGAGCGCCGTGGTGCCGCCGAAACAATAGCCGATGGCGGCGAGCCGGGTTCGATCGACACTCTCCTGGCATGACAGGGCGTCGAGCGCGGCCTGCGCCCTGCCGCGCCAGCGCGTCACGTCCGACCGCAGATCCGTCATGAGTTCCATCGCGTGCGCCATGTCGCGTGCTTGCGTGCCGTTGCCATAGAGATCGGCGACCATCACGATGAGGCCCTGCATGACCAGTCGCCGCGCGACGTCGATCGCATGCTCGCCAATGCCGCGCGCATCGGGGAATAGGACGATGCCGGGACGCATGCCGTCGACTTGATCGTCGCGAACCAGGAGTCCGGAGAGGCTCAACGTGCCATCCCGGTAGTTCAGCTCTCTGCTATGCATGCGGCATGCTCCGGCAGGCGATACGAATTGCTATCGGCGTTTTGCGCAGTTTGCAATTCGTCGAATCCTGCGCGTTGCCGCGAGCTTGCAAGCATCAGGACGTGACTCGGGTTCCACGGACAGCCCGGTCGTGTCAAAATGTCTTCGCGGAATCGCGCATGGCAGGGACCGCTAGGCTACTTTGCATGGGGTTGTTTTCGATATTTTGGGTACGAGACCCGCGTAGGCCATGCGGCTGGCCTGCCGGGCCCGCGGCCGCGCCCGCCTTCGCCCAAAAAGCATGTCTGTTATTGCGTGGGATGACGCCGCACCCTCAACTGGATCGTCCGCGAAAGCGGACGATCCAGTATTCCAGAGACGTCGGCGATAAATGGCTGGGGTCGCGGCGTACTGGATGCCCCGCTTGAAGCGGGGCATGACGGCGGTGGATTGGAGGGCGTGCTTGCCCATCATTGCGAGAAGCACCCAGCGACGACAATCCCGATGTCATCGGCTATGCCACCAGCTGCTCCAGCAGATCCTGCACGAGGCCGCTCAGCAGCGTGAGCTTGTACCGCGTCATCGGCAGCGGCGAGGCGTTGGTGGTGGCGCGGCGCGCCGCCTCGAACAGGGTTTCGGTGGTGGCGGCGGCGCCCAGCAGCGCGGCCTCGGACGCCCGCAGGCGCAGCGGCCGAGGGGCGATGCCGCCGGCCGCAATGCGGACGAAACGGAACGAGCCGTTCTCGATCACGGCGCGGGCGCAGACCTCGACCAGCGGCCATTCGGCTTGACTGCGGCTGATCGCGCGCTTGTACAGCGCGCGCTCGCCGGCGAGCGGAACCGGCAACGTCGCGTTCTGGATCACTTCCTCCGGCCGCAACGCATGATCGCTGCTGCCATTGGAGCCGTCGCCGAGCAGGATGCCGATCGACAGCCCACCGCGCTGATCGGTGTCGACGGTTGCCTCATAAGCCAGCAGCGCGGTCGCCATAGAGGAGGGATGCGGCGCGCAGCAGGGTCCGAGATCGAACGCCACGTGATAGAGGTGATTTCCTGACCGGGCAGGGCACTCGGTGCCGCCCTTCTTCAGGCAGGCGAGGTGCGGATTGCGGTAGTACCAGCAGCGCGAGCGCTGGGCGAGGTTGCCGCCGAGCGTCGCGACATGACGGATCTGCGGCGTCGCGAGGCCGGCCGCGGTCGCGGCGAGACCCGGATAGGCGCCTGCGATGCGTTTGTCGGCGGCGATCGTTGCGATGGTGGTGAAGGCACCGATCATGGCTGCGCCATCCTCACCCCACTGAATAGGGTGCTCCTCGGTCGGGCTGAGGTCGATCACCGGTCCGGTCGAGACGCCGCTGCGGCGCCGCTCCGACAGGTCGGTGCCGGCGGCGCGGTATTCGGGCGCAGCGTCCGTTTGTGCCCCGCCGCTCATGCCGCCGTCCTTCCGTTCAGCGCTGATATCAGGCGGTCGGGCCGGATCGGGATCTCCGTGCAGCGGACGCCGATCGCATTGAAGATTGCATTGGCGATCGCCGCCGACGTCGGCACGGTCGCGACCTCGCCGATGCCGACGCTGCCGCCGGGCACATGCTCGAAGCCTGCCTCGTCGAAATGCACGTCGAGGCGCGGCGTATCGGCGATCCCGGGAATGCGGTAGTCCTCCATGCCGGAACTGAGCACATGTCCGCTGACGGGATCGATCTCGCGCGCTTCATAAAGCGCGTAGCCGATGCCTTGAATGACCGAGCCCGCCGCCTGGCTGCGTGCCAGCAGAGGTGCCGCGAGCTTCCCGATCGCAAGCCCGGTGTGGGCGTTCAACACGCGGACATGGCCGAGCCAGGTATCGACTTCCACTTCAATGACCTGCACCGAACTCGGCACGCCGGCGCCGACCACGAGATTCGAGAACAGCCGCATCATCCAGCCGAATACCATGCCCATCAGGCCCGCCTGCTTCAGCGGCGAGCGGATGCCGCGGGTGGCCGGCGTGTGGTCCTGCGGCCGCTCGGCGGAGACGGAGAGATTCGGGGTCAGCGCGATCAGGTCGCGCCACGGCGCGTTGGAGCCCGCCGCCGGGCGGCGTTTGGCGCGGCGCTCGATCGCGGCCTTCAGTTTCTGCACCGCGAACAGGGTCGCAGGCACGACCGACGCGGTGACGCGGCTGCCGCCCGAACCGGGCCCTTCCGGCAATCGCGACTGGCCGATCTGCACCGTGATGTCTTCGGGGTCGAGCCCGAATTCGCGCGCGACCGTATTGGCGATCACCGTGCGCGTGCCGGTGCCGATGTCCTGCACGGCCGTGCTCGCGACGATGCGGCCGTTCTTGATGGCGAGTTCGACGGTCGAGCCGGGTTGCCAGAGATAGAGCCAGTATCCGGTCGCGACGCCGACGCCGCGACGATAGCGACCCTGCTGCGACGCCGCCGGCTTGCGGTTACGCCAGACGTCGAGACCCGCCGCCCAGTTGTAGAGTCGCTGCCGGTTGGGATCGGGGTCCCAGCGTTTGCGCAGGATGATCGGGTCGAGCTTCATGCGCACTGCTGCTTCATCGACCGCCTGCTCCAGCGCAAATGCCATCGGCGGCCCGCCGGGACCGCGGAATGGCGCGCCCGGCGGCAGGTTGCTGAGGACGTCGAAATCGGCAAGTTCCTTGGCTTCGGCCGGATAGATCAGGCGCGCCAGCGCCGCGATGGTCGAGTTGGTCGCGGCGCCGGTGTCGGCATGCGCGGTGAGCGATAGCGCCCGCAGCGCGCCGTTCGGCGCCGGCAGCAGCGCGATCTTCAGCTCTGCGGCGGGCCGGTAGCCGGTCACGGAGAGTTCTTCGTGGCGGTCGAAAGCGACCCGCACCGGCGCCTTCGCGGCGCGCGCAAGCTCGATCGCCGCGATGGTCTCGATGCCGAGAGCGGCCTTGGAGCCGAAGCCGCCGCCGACATGGTCGGCAATGACCTGGACTTTGCTGCGGGCGAGCTTGTAGCGCTTGGCGATCAGTTCCATCATATGGAACACCGCCTGGGTCGAGACATGCACGGTCAGCCGACCGTCTTCGAAGCGCGCCACCGCGGCGTGCGGCTCGAGACAGGCATGCGACTGCGTCGCGGCGCGGAACGTGGTGTCCACCAGGAGCGGGTTGCGCGCCTTGCGCGCCTCCGCGATCCAGCGGCGCGCCTTGTTCGCCCGGTGCGAGAACGCGGCCGACGGCCCGCGCACATTTCCCTCCCACGGGGCGGGGCCGCCGCCGCCCTCGGAGACATTGCCAGCCTTCTTGCGATCGGCTTTTTCGAACACGGTTGGCGCGTCCGGCTGTCGCGCGGCGTCCAGTCCGATCACCGCCGGCAGTTCTTCGCTGACGACGCGGATCGCGGCGGTCGCCTGCACGGCAATCTCGCGCGTGGTCGCGGCCACCGCCGCGATCGGCGCGCCGACATAGCGCACCACCGGATCGTCCGCGAGCAGGGAGACCGCCGCGATAACGCCGTCCAGGGCGCGCGCGGGCGCGAGGTCGAGTTCACGGATCCTGGCATGGGCGACATTGGCGCGCAGGATGACGCCTTCGAGCTGGCCCTCGTGGCGGATGTCGACGGTGTATTTCGCAAGCCCGGTTACCTTGTCGCGGGCTTCGAGCCGCGGCGGGTTTACCTCCTTGCCGTCGAAGCGGCCGGCGCAGGCGTCCGCCACCGCCCGGAAGATGCCGTCATAGGCGCCGCAGCGGCAAAGATGCCCCGACAGCGCGGCCCCGATCTCCTCGCGCGATGGCGCGGTGGTGCCTCTCTCCGCGCGCCAGCGGTCGTGAAACGCGACCGCCTCCACGATGAAGCCCGGCGTGCAGAAGCCGCATTGCAGCGCATCATGGGCCATGAAGGCCTTTTGCATCGGGTGCAAGGCGGCCGTGCCGATACCCTCGACCGTGGTGACTTTCTTGCCGGTGGCCGCATGGGCGGGCAGCAGGCAGCTCGCAACCGGAGCGCCATCGACCAGGACCGTGCAGGCGCCCGCAGACCCGGAGCCGCACACCAGTTTGGTTCCGGTCAGGCCGAGCTGGTCGCGGACGACGTCGACGAGCAGCGCGTCGTCATCGTCGAAAAGCGGCACCTCGTGGCCGTTGATCGTCATGCTGCTCATTTCGCTCTCCAACATGGCGCTATTGATCGTCAATTCGCGATAGCACGCAAGCGCCGAAGGCGTCATGCCTGCGGCGAACCCCAGCCTTTACTTTACCTGAACTTGATTGATGGAAGCCGTCGGTTAGCTCGCCTGGGGCCGGTAGGCGGCGAGAAACATCCTGATGGCGCTATCGACCACCTGCGAGATCCGCTCGGGCGAGGGGGCGGGGGCGGCCTGAAAGATGAACGGCAGGAACAGCGAGGCCTGGCACGTCATCAGGAATTGCGACGCCGCGAGCTGGCGATCCTCGACCACGAGCTCTCCCGAGGCCACATGGACGTCGAGATAGGCGGCGAGGCGGTTGATGGTCTTGTCGAGGACGCGCTCGTAATAGCGGCGGCCGACGTCGGGCATGCGCTCGGCGATCGCCATCACGGTGCGGATCGCGGACCCGCCGCCGGGGCGGCAGATCAAGGCGATATAGGCCTCGCCGAACTCGCGCAGCGTGGTTGCGACATCGCGCGCGGGATCAAAATTGAAGGCGATCTCGCCCTGTTCAAGCGATTCCTGCTCGACGATGGCCTCGAACAGCCGGCTCTTGTCGGCGAAATACACGTAGAGCGTGCCCTTGGAGACGCCGGCGGCGCGTGCGATCTCGCCCATGCTGGCGCCGTCAAAGCCCAGATCCATGAATACCTTGCGCGCGCCGTCCAGAATCTGGCGGCGCTTCGAACTGTCGTCATCGCTCAGGAGGCGGAGCGAGGCACGATCGGGTGCAACCATTGGTTCATCTTCTCTGGAGAATTCTACGAACGGTAAATATCGCGCAAGACCTGGCCGTCTATCCTCATCGCATCATCGTGACCAAACCCTATCTTGACCGAACGGTTCGGTCAATGCTAATCACCATTGTGCAAGGCAGCAAGATCCCGTGACGGGTTTCTCGGGCGCCCTGTGTTGTTGCTTTGAGGAGGGCCATGATGGCCGGACCGAGAGATCAGGCTGCGCGCGTGCTTCGTTCCGAACCGGCCGAGCCGGAAGGCGAGCCGATCGAGGAGGCGTCCGCGGCGCTCGCGGAGGCGCTTCGCTCGCATCTGGCCGATGAAGCCAGGCGCCATCAGGCGGAGCCTCCCGCGAGCATACCCACACCCGAAGCACCGGTCGCCGCGGCACCAGCGGCCCAGGCTGCGCCGAAGTCGGGCCGGCGCCGGCTGGTTCTGTCCGGGATCATCACATTGCTCGCACTCGCCGCTGCCGGTTACGGCGTCAATTATTGGCTGGTGGGGCGCTTCCTGGTCTCGACCGACGATGCCTATGTCCGCGCCAACAACACCATGCTGGGTTCGAGGGTCAGCGGCCATGTCGCCGCGATCCTGCCCCGCGACAATGCGCTGGTTCACGGCGGCGACGTCGTCGTCCGGATCGATGATGGCGATTATCGCATCGCGACCGATGCGGCGCGCACCAGGATCGCCACCCAGCAGGCGACCATCGAACGTATCGGCCGGCAGGTGACCGCGCTCGAGAGCGCGGTGGAGCAGGCGCAGGCCAATCTCGTCTCGGCGGAGGCCGCGCTGAAGCGGGCCGATCTCGATTACGACCGCCAGCAGGCGTTGAGCACCAAGGGATTTGCCTCCCGCGCGACCTTCGAGCAATCCGAAGCCGGGCGCGATCAGGGCGTCGCCGCCGTCAGGGCTGCCAAGGCGGCCTATGACGCGGCCCGCGACAATGTGGAAGTTGCCAGGGCGCAGCAGGCCGAGTCCCGCGCCCAGCTCGCGGAATTGCAGACCACGCTCGCCAAGGCCGAGCGCGATCTCGAATTCGCGTCCGTGCGCGCGCCGGTCGATGGCATCTTCGCCAACCGCCTGGTCAATGTCGGCGATTTCATCGCCGTCGGCCAGCGGCTCGGCAATGTGGTGCCGCTGGACGAGGTCTTCATCGATGCCAATTTCAAGGAGACGCAGCTGAGGCGGATCCGTCCGGGCCAGCCGGTGACGATCGCGGTCGATGCCTATGGGCATCGCAAGTTTGCGGGCACCGTCGACAGCATCGCGCCGGCCGCGGGCTCGGTGTTCACGCTGCTGCCGCCGGACAACGCCACCGGCAACTTCACCAAGATCGTGCAGCGGCTGCCGGTGCGTGTGCGGGTGCCGAAGGACGTGGCCGGACAGAATCTGCTGCGCGCGGGCATGTCGGTCTACGTCACCGTCGACACGGCCCAGGCCGGGGCGAACGTCGACAGCGACGCCGATCTCGACTCGCCGACCATGATCCACCCGCAATAGCCTGACGGCGGCGGTCCTCCTCGCGGACCGCCGGCTATCCTTAAGCATTCGAGCAAGATCATGGCGAACGCCACCACCGCACCGCCCGTGATGATGAACGCCTCGACGGCGCCGTCCGAGCGCGTCGCGCCGCGGCGGCTGATCGCGTTCCTGATCATGGTGTTCGGGATGTTCATGTCGATCCTGGACATCCAGATCGTATCGGCATCGCTCAGCGACATCCAGGCCGGCCTGTCGGCCAGTTCCAGCGAAGTCTCCTGGGTCCAGACCTCGTATCTGATCGCGGAGGTGATCGCGATTCCGCTGTCGGGCTTCCTGTCGCGCGCGCTCGGCACCCGGCTGCTGTTCGCGATCTCCGCGTTCGGCTTCACCGTGGCGAGCTTCCTGTGCGGGTTTGCCTCCTCTATCGAGCAGATGATCCTGTGGCGCGCCATCCAGGGCTTCCTCGGCGCGGGCATGATCCCGACCGTGTTCGCCTCTGCCTACACGGTGTTTCCACGCTCGAAATTCCACATCGTCGGCCCGATCATCGGGCTGGTCGCGACGCTGGCGCCGACGATCGGGCCGACGGTCGGCGGTTACATCACCGATGCGATGTCGTGGCACTGGCTGTTCTTCATCAACGTCGTCCCCGGAATCGGCATCACCATCGGGGTGCTGGCGCTGGTCGACTTCGATCAGCCGAATTTCGCGCTGCTCGATCGTTTCGACTGGTGGGGCCTGATCTACATGGCCGGCTTCCTCGGTGCGCTCGAATACGTACTCGAGGAAGGCCCGCAATATGAATGGCTGCAGGACACCTCGATCGCGGTTTGCGCCGTGGTCTGCGCGGTTTCGGCGATTGCCTTCTTCTATCGGGTTCTGACCGCAGACGAGCCGATCGTCGACATCAGGGCGTTCGGCAACCGCAACTTCGGCATCGGCTGCGTGCTGCAGTTCTGCGTCGGCATCGGGCTGTATGGCCTGACCTATATCTACCCGCGCTATCTGGCGGAGGTCCGCGGCTACAGCGCGCTGATGATCGGGGAGACGATGTTCGTCTCCGGCATCACCATGTTCCTGGTCGCGCCGGTCATCGGGCGCCTGATGCTCAAGGTCGACATGCGCTACCTCATCGCGTTCGGCCTGATCGTGTTCGCGATCGGCACCTACCAGATGACGTGGATCACCCGCGATTATGATTTCTACGAATTGCTGCTGCCGCAGATCCTGCGCGGCGTCGGCATGATGTGCGCGATGATACCGACCAACAACATCGCGCTCGGAACCCTGCCGCCGGATCGGGTCAAGAACGCCTCCGGCCTGTTCAACCTGACGCGCAATCTCGGCGGCGCGCTCGGCCTGGCGCTCATCAACACCTTGCTCAACGAGCGCACCGACCTGCACATCGCGCGTTTGCAGGAGCGGGTGACCTGGGGCAACGCCACCGCGACCGAAACGCTGAACATGTTCACCCAGCGCATGCAGGGTATGGGCGACGCGGCGCTGATGGCGATGAAGCAGCTCTCGCAGATCGTGCATCGCCAGGCCGTGGTGATGGGCTATGGCGATGCCTTCTTCATCCTGACCCTGTTCTATCTCGGCCTCAGCCTGCTGGTCATGCTGTTGAAGAAGCCGGCCGCGATGACCGCCGAGCCGGGGCATTAGCAACACAAGCGAACAATTATCCGCCGTGAGGTTGCAAAACCGCGGCGATACATTTATGAACGTCAAATCGTCGCTCGAACCGGGGAGAGATTTGCATGAATTCATCGCATTCGCAGATCGCGTTCTCGCTTCGATTGCTCATGCCGGACGCCTGCCTCGCCCACTGAGGGCCTCCGTCTGCATCGATCGGGCCTGACGTCCCGATCGCAAACTTCCCGCTAACCACTGAGTTTTATCAACGACGTTCGTGTTCGGCCCGGCCGTCGCGCGTCGACAACGAATCCGGCGCGCGCAAGCGTGGCCGGAAGGGGCGGATATGAAAGACCTCACCAAAGGCTCGATCGTCGGCCATATCTCGATCATGGCGCCGCAGATCTTCGCCGGCATGATCATGATGATGCTGTGCCAGCTGATTGATTTGTATTTCGTGTCCGATCTGGGCGACGCCGCGATCGCGGGCGTCGGCGCCGCGGGCAATGCCGGCTTTCTCGCCAATGCGCTGACGCAAGTGCTGGGCGTGGGCACGGGCGCGCTGATCGCGCATGCGGTGGGGCGCAAGGACCGGGCCGATGCGAATCTGGTGTTCAACCAGGCGCTCGCGCTGGCGACGGCGGGCGGAACAGTCACGCTCATTTCGGGATGCGTGCTGGCGCGCAGCTACATGTCCGCGGTCGCTGCCGACGATGCCGTCATCGAGGCAGGCACCACCTATCTGCTCTGGTTCATGCCGGCGCTGGCGCTGCAATTTGCCTTTGTCGCGATGGCGTCCGCATTGCGCGGCACCGGCATCGTGCGGCCCACCATGATCGTGCAGACCGCCACAGTGACCATCAATATCGCTCTCGCGCCGGTTCTGATCTCGGGCTGGCTCACCGGCCGCCCGCTGGGCGTCGCCGGCGCCGGTCTTGCAAGCTCGATCGCGATCGCGATCGGCGCGGTGATGATGGCGATCTATTTTCACAGGTCCGAACACTATGTCGCGATCGATCGCGAACTTTGGGGTCCGCGAATCCCGCAATGGAAACGCATCCTGAGCATCGGACTGCCGGCCGGCGGCGAACTCGCCATCGTGTTTGTCTCCATGGCCGTCATTTATTATGCGCTCAGGGATTTTGGTGCGGCGGCGCAGGCGGGCTTTGGCATTGGGGCACGGCTGCTCGGCGTGATTCATATGCCGGTGCTGTCCATTGCATTCGCGGCCGGCGCCATCGCCGGGCAGAACTTTGGCGCGGGAAACAGCGAGCGGGTCAAGGAAACGTTCTGGAGCGTTCTGGTCTTGGGCACCGCCGTGATGGTGGCCTTCACGCTATTTGCGCAATGGCGGCCGGAGGTGTGGCTCGGCGGCTTTACCCAGGACCCGGAGACGATCGCGATCGGCGCGCTGTTCCTGCGCATGATCTCCCTGAACCTCGTCGCGCAGGGATCGATCTTCGTCTGCTCGAGCATGTTTCAGGGCTTGGGCAACACCAGGCCGGCGCTGCTCAGCTCAGCTGCGCGCCTGATCACTTATTCGCTGCCGCTGATCTGGCTGTCCGCGATGCCCGGTTTTCGTATCGAGTACGTCTGGTATCTATCGATCGCCGCGACCACGCTGCAGGCTGCCTTGAGTTTGTTGTTGTTGCGTCTTGAGTTCAGGAAACGGCTGGTACCGCTGCTGCAGTGAAACCGGTGCCGGCCGTTCCTTCAAAGACACCGATGCTCGTATATTGCCAAACGCCCGTGATGCATTTATAAGCAGCGGATCGTCGCTCGTACCGGGGAGGGATTTGCATGATGTCATGTTTTTCGCAGATCGCGCCCCTCGCGTCCGAAGCCCATGCTGGGCGCCGTATCCGGTCTCTGAAGACCGCTTTCGCCAGCACTGAATCGGGACTTACGACCCGATCCCAAGCCTCCCGCTAAGCTCAAGCCTCCCGCTAGACGATTCAGTTTTATCGACGACGCCTGCGTTCGGCCTGTTGCCGTCGGGTGTCGTTCCAAATGGAGCCGGCTTGCCCCGCGCAGCCGGATGGTGCCATGACCGTTTCTGTCGACAAGCGACCCGCGGCGATCCGTGTGGTGATCCCGTTCGTGTTCCGGCATTGGCTGAAGCAGCCTGCGCTGGCCCTGAGCGTGTCCGGCGGCATGCTCGGTGCAACCACGGCTGACCTGTTCATGCCGCTGTTCTCGGGGCATCTGGTCGACGCGCTGACCGTCGGCGCCGCCGATCCGGCCGCGCAGCGGGCCGCCCTGGTCGCCTTCGGCGCCATTGTCGCGCTCGGCCTGTCGTCGATGATCCTGCGCCTGGTCGGCCTGCAGTCGATCGTGCCGTTTACGCTGAAGATCATGGCGGATGTGGCGCGCGAGGCCTTCGTCCGCGTGCAGCGCTTCTCCACCGACTGGCACGCCAACAGCTTTGCCGGCTCGACCGTGCGCAAGATCACGCGCGGGATGTGGGCGCTCGACCTGCTCAACGACACCATCCTGCTGGCGCTGTTGCCGTCGTTCTCCGTGCTGCTGGGGTCGATGATCCTGCTCGGCCTGCACTGGACCTCGCTCGGACTCGTCATCGCGCTCGGCGCCTTGATCTATGTGTCGATGACGGTCCTGTTCTCAACGCGGTTGATCGCGCCGGCAGCGCGGGTCTCCAACGCATGGGACACCAGGGTCGGCGGCACGCTGGCCGACGCCCTGACCTGCAACGCCGTGGTGAAGTCGTTCGGCGCGGAGCTGCGCGAGGACGCGCGGCTGACCCGGGTCATCAATCGCTGGCGCAGACGTGTGCGGCGGACCTGGCAGCGCTATAACTACACCTCGACCGCCCAGCTTGCCGTGCTGTTGGGCCTGCGCGCCTCCGTGATCGGTGGCTCGCTGCTGCTGTGGATCGCCGGCCGCGCCTCGCCGGGCGACGTCACCTATGTGCTGACCAGCTACTACATCATCCATGCCTACTTGCGCGACGTCGGCATGCACATCAACAATCTGCAGCGCTCGGTGAACGACATGGAAGAGCTGGTCGCGATCCACGACGAGGCGATCGGCATTGCCGATGCAAGCGGGGCGCGGCCGATCGACATTCAGGGCGGGCACATCGTGTTCGACGACGTGACGTTCCTCTATGGCGGTCACCGCACGCCGCTCTATGACAGCCTCTCGGTGGACATCCGGGCCGGCGAGCGCGTCGGTCTGGTCGGCCGCTCCGGCTCGGGCAAGACCACGTTCATCAAGCTGCTGCAGCGGCTCTACGATGTCAGCGGCGGGCGGATCCTGATCGACGGGCAGGACATCGCGCAGGCGACGCAGCAATCGCTGCGCAGCCAGATCGCGATCGTGCAGCAGGAGCCGATCCTGTTTCACCGCACGCTCGCCGAGAACATCGCCTATGCAAGGCCGGGCGCGAGCCTGGCTGCGATCGAGCAGGCGGCGCGATTGGCCAACGCGCATGACTTCATCCTGCGCCTGCCCAAGGGCTACGGCACGCTGGTGGGCGAACGCGGGGTCAAGCTGTCGGGTGGCGAGCGGCAGCGGGTGGCGCTGGCGCGCGCCTTCCTCGCCGACGCGCCGGTCCTGATCCTGGACGAGGCGACCTCAAGCCTTGATTCGGAATCGGAGGCGTTGATCCAGCAGGCGATGGAACGGCTGATGAAGGGACGCACCTCGATCGTGATCGCGCACCGGCTGTCGACGGTGCGCAGTCTCGACCGCATCCTGGTGTTCGATCACGGCAGGATCGTCGAGCAGGGCACGCATGCCGTGCTGGCCACCCGTCCCGGCGGGCTCTATCGCGGGCTGTTCGAGCGCCAGGCGACCGAATTCGGCCACATCTCGGCGGCGGAGTGAGAGAGACGGCGGCGCGCTCTCTTGCTCCGCCGGCTGCGACACATGTGGCGCAAGGCATGGATGATATGCTCGATTTGTCGAACCTGCCTGCGCCGGTCATCCTTCGCTCGGCGGGCCGCGGTGAGACCGGCGCCGCCGGTTGCGGGAGCGCCTGGTCGTGATCTTGTATTCTATCAGCCGAACGGGCGATGCGCTGGCGCCGGATTTGCCGCAGGAGGGAGCGCCTTGCGCTGTTCTCCAACAGCAAGGTGCCGCGCGCATTCCGTTCGGCGCCGCCAACTTGCTCCATGGGATCCGGGATGTCTCGCTTCTATTTTGATCTCCTGATCGATCGCCGGGTCCTGTCGGACCTCGGTGGCATGTCGTTGCGATACGCCGATAGCGCCAAGTCGGTTGCCGACAGACTGGCGCGTCATCTGGCTTTGCGCAGATCCGATCTCTGCAGCCGCGGGAACTGGGTCCGGGTCAGAGACCAGCATGGGGAAATCCATCGATCACCGATCGATGCCGGTCCGGCTGTGTACAAGCATTGATAGCGCCGTCGTCAGGCCAGATCCTCCGATCGTCTCAGCGCCGGATCAGGCGCGTGGTCCGCCGAAGTCCGACCGCGCTCGGCCGCCCGCCGTCGAGAGCAATCGCCGGTGGAACCGTCGATGCCTGTTCCACCCTCGCAGCTTCACCACGACTCATATCGAGATTGCATATCTGATACACCGGTTTGTCGTCCCGGAATTTTGTCGGGCATGCGGTGTTCTCGCAACTTCACCAGCCGCCTTGGCGGGCAAACCCGCAAGTGAGCGACCGCGGCGCTTCGTAAACAACGCAGCGCGATTTTATTCCACTCGCGAGTGAACTTATATCATCAGGAACTCACAAAATATCGATGCGCCTAGTGATTGATCCCACAAATGATCCCGTTAGCCACCGGTATGATCAGGCCGATAGTCTCGGTATCCGGCATTTGAACAGTCGCTTTGCTCCCGACGAGGACTGCAGCCTCGACTGCGACGTCGTCATCGATCGGGGCCATTTCCCCGGGGATTGCTGCCAGGCCCGACCTGGAGTTCCGGTGGCACTTTGGAGGACATTTGGACATGAAGCCTGAAGTGCGTCGGCAATTGGCAGCGCAGCCTTCCGTCCCAGAGCCCGACAGCCAGAAGCTCAGCGACCTGATCGGTGATGTCTACGATGCAGCTCTCGATCAGTCGCTTTGGCCCGGTGTCATCGAACGGGCGGCGCATTTCGTCGGCGGTATCGGGGCGGCGCTGTTTTCGAAGGATGCCGCCGGGCAATTCGGCGACGTCAAGTATGACGTCGGAATCGACCCTCACTACAAGCAGCTCTATTTCGACAAGTATATCGGACTCGATCCCGCCACGACGGGGCATTTCTTCGCGGAGATCGGCGAGCCGTTCTCGACCTACGATCTGATCCCCTACGCCGAGTTCACCAAGACCCGTTTTTTTCAGGAGTGGGTGCGGCCGCAGGGCCTGGTTGATTTCGCCACGGCCGTCCTCGACAAGTCGATGACGAGCGTGGCGATGTTCGGGGTTTTTCGTCATGAGCGGGATGGCGTCGTCGATGAAGAGGTTCGCCATCGCATGCGCCTGATCGTCCCGCATATTCGTCGCGCGGTTCTGATCGGCAGAATGTTCGATCTCAAGGCCGCGGAACGCGCGACGCTGACCGATGCCCTGGACGGGCTCAGCGCGGGCATGTGTCTCGTCGACGCGGGAGGGCGCGTCGTTCATGCCAATGTCGCAGCCCACGCCATGATCGACGAAGGCGACGCTCTGCGTGTCGTTGGCGGACGGCTGGTCGCCTCCGAAGCGAGGGCCGATCGGGATTTGCGCGATGTCTTCGCGGCCGCCGGCCAGGGTGATGCGGCGCTCGGCATCAAGGGCATCTCGGTGCCGCTGACCACCAGGGATGGCGAGCGTTACGTGGCCCATGCGTTGCCCCTCACGTCGGGCGCGCGACGCAGCGCAGGCATCGCCTACACCGCCGTGGCCGCGCTGTTCATCCGCAAGGTGGCGATGTTCGTGCCGACACCTCCCGAAGTCATCGGCAAGTCCTTCAAGCTGACGCCGACCGAGCTTCGCGTGTTGCTGGCGATCGTCGAAGTGGGCGGCGTTGCCAAAGTCGCCGAGGCTCTCGGCGTCGCGGATTCGACCGTGAAGACCCATCTCGGCCGCGTGTTCGAAAAGACCGGCACCACGCGCCAGGCCGACCTCGTCAAGCTGGTAGCGGCCTATGCGTCGCCCCTGAAGCAGGTTCCATAGGATATCGAGCACTGCTGCCGTTGCGCACCGCGCGGACATCATCCGCCGTGCTCGACCGCTGTTCCGCGCGTCCTCAGCCGGATGGCTGACGCATCCGCCGATGACTTCATCCAAAGTCAAATCGGGTCATGTGAGTCGTGTCCCGCGATTTGTCGTGAACGCATCGGCCCACGCGGGCACGCTGGTGTAGCACTGGCGCTCCCACGGCGACGAGGTGGCCGAGCCAGATGATATTGGAACTGCATTGTGAAAATATTCTACGCGATCTTGATCGCTGCCCTCACCATTGGATTCCTCTGGATTCTCGATCTGGACCGGCATGACCCTGTCGTCGGAGCGTCGGTTGATGCAACCGAGCTCTGGCGCAATCCATGGCCGGCTCCCGGCACACGCGATTGATCAATCAATTCTCGATGAAAGTGCTGATGCATTGATGTTGCAGCGGTCGCGCTCAGGCTCTGATGGCCGTCGCTCGCCGGGTTCGTGTGCGGGTCGAGATCGCGACCGTCGCGACGACGGCGGCCGCGAACAGGACGATCTGCGGCGTGATGGTCTCGTCATTGAAAACCGCGGCCAGCGCGAAGGTGATGAAGGGCTGCAGCAGCTGAACCTGCGAGACCCGGGCGATGCCGCCGATCGCCATGCCGGCATTCCAGGCGAAGAATCCGATCCATTGCGAAAACAGCGCGACATAGAGCAGCGCCAGCCATGGCTTGAGCGGGACCTGCGCCATGTCCGGCGGCAGGGTGAGGGCGGCCGCCGGCAGCGAGACCGGCAGCGCCAAGACCAGCACCCAGCTGATGACCTCCCAGCCCGGCATCTCGGCCGTGAGCTTGCCGGAAAACGCGTAGCCGATCGCGGCGACGGCCACGGCGGCGAACAGCAGCAGGTCGCCGGCCGACAGCGTGCCGCCGCCCTGCCGCAGCGCAAAGGCAACGACGAGGGCCGCGCCGGCGATCGATGCGATCCAGAACAGCGGCTGCGGCCGTTCATGGGTGATCGCGACTGCGACGAGCGCGGTGGCGATCGGAAGGATACCCATCACCACACCGCCGTGCGAGGCGTCGACGGTCGTGACCGCCAGCGCCATCAGGAACGGAAACGCGACGCTGACGCAGAGCATGGCGGCGGCGAATTGCGGCCACAGTCGGCGCGGCGGCCAAGGGCGGCGGAGCACGAGCAACAGCGCCAGCGAGGCGAGCCCTGCGATGGCCGTGCGCAGGGACGTCAGTGCCAAGGGGTCGATCGCGGAGACGGCGATGCGCGTTGCCGGCAACGTGCCGCCGAAGGTCGCCATGCCGATGACGCCAAGCAGCAGGCCCAGATGTTCGCGCGATGGGTGAGAGGGCATGATCGCCACAGCGAACCGTTTGGCTTCCGCGTGTCCGGACGAGATGTCCGTGAGCATGCAGCGTTTACATCAAGCGACAGGCCGGTAGTATCGTTAAATTGCACTCGGTACATTGTTGGGGGGAACCATCATGGGCAAAACCATTCTCGTCTGCCACGGCGCCTGGGGCGGAGGCTGGTCGTGGAAGAAGATGCATCCCTTGATGCAGGCGGCTGGCCACCGGCTCTACACACCGACCTACACGGGTCTCGGTGACCGCGCGCATCTGGCCACTCCCTCGATCGATCTCGACGCCCACATCGCCGACGTTCTCAACGTCATCCACTACGAGGATCTGAGCGACATCGTGCTGCTCGGCCATTCCTATGGCGGCATGGTCGCGACCGGCGTTGCCGACCAGGTCCGCGACCGGATCACGCAACTGATCTATCTCGACGCCTTCGTGCCCGATGATGGCCAGTCGCTGTTCGACCTGAACGAACCGGGACGGGCGCCGATGCGTGAGCTGGCAAAAGCCGGCGACGGCTGGCGCGTGCCGCCGAGCCAGACGCCGCCGGATACACCGCCGGAGGATGTCGTATGGCTCACGGCCCGCCGTGTCGACATGCCGATCAAATGTTTCGAACAGTCCTTGCAGCTTCAGGGCGGCGCGCTGACCTTGCCGCGCAGCTATATCTACGCCACGCGGATCACGCCGGCCGACACTTTCGGGCGCTTTGCCGCGCGCGCCAAGAGCGAGCCGGGCTGGCGCTACTTCGATATCGACGCCAGCCATGCACCGGCCGTCAGCGCACCGGAGAAGCTGATGGCGGTGCTGCAGGAGATCCTCTCGGGCTAAACGTCGCTCGAGGTCCTTGGGTATTTGCGCGCAATCAAATGATCGAGCGACAGTGAGCCGGCTCCCCGCGCGATCAGGATGAGGAAGCAGGTGGCCCACGCGCCGTGGGTCGGCCAGGCGTCGGGGTAGACGAAGATCTCGATCACCGCCGTCATGGACAGCAGGGCCAGCGCCGAAAACCGCGTTGCGAAGCCGATGACGAGCAGGATCGGAAACACGTGCTCGGCGAAGGCCGAGGCGTGGGCTGCGGTCGAGGGATCGATCAGCGGCAGCTGATATTCATTCTGGAACAGCGCGACAGCGCTGGGCTTGAGATGCCAGCCGGCAATCTTCGTCTCGCCGGACTGCCAGAACACCGCGGCGGGAAAGACACGCGCGGCAAGGGCGATGAACCAATAGGGGATGCTATCCAACGTCGCGATCGTACTTTCGGCGATCCGGATCGGAACTGATCTGACCTGCGTAACCGCCGGAGATACATGGGTCATGGCTGCCGACGGCTCTTCGGCTCCGGAATGATGATCTCCCGCGCGAGGCCCGAGCCGATCAGTCCTGCGAGGTTGCATGTGAGGTCGAAATCCGGATCGTCGGCAAGCGCAGCCTCGGCGGCCTCGCCGATCGACCGGCACGCGGCGAGTGCGAACAGGAACGCGGCGCCGCCTGGCGGCAGCGTGCGGACTTGCACGTCGAGATACGGTCGAGCGACGAGGGCGTCCTCACCGCGCCAATCCTCGATCGGCGTGAGCTGTCGTTCGCCGCTGTTCATCGCCCAGATCGTGACGATCGGGAACGGCGAGCGAACGATTTCAGCCGAAGGATGCATTGTGATGTGGAGATCTCCGGCAACCTCGCCGTCGAGCGCCGCAAACCGGTCCGCCCCTACGGGTATGGCGTCGGCGGCATGATAGGCGCGGGTCCGCGCCGCCTCGAGCCGCGCGACGTCGGCAAGATAGGGAAGTTCGCGCGCCGGCGCGAACGCGGCGACGAAGGCCGGAAAGTCGTCGCCATAGGCTGCGAGCAGCGGCGAGCGCGGCGGCTGCTCGGACACGAAAACCCGTGCCATCGCGGCGAAGAATTCGTCGCCGACGATTTTTTCGACGACGGGGAAGCGGCTTCCAAGCGCTTTCACCAGACCAGACACCACGTTGTTGCGATAGACGGCGAAGCGGCGGGCGGGAGATGCCGCATTGTGAGCAACGACACCGTGCGGAATCGGTCGATCGGCGTTGAGGAGCGCATCCGCGAATGAGGTCTGAAACGATGCGGGCATTGTCGCTCTCATGCTGCCGACAGTCGTGACGCCGCGGAAAGGACGTGCTCGGCGATGGCCGCCTCGGCGCGCAGCGTCGGCCAATCGGGAACATCGTTATCCCACTCGATCAGGGTCGCAACCGTGCCGGTTCGGGCGATGACATGCTTGTAGAGGGCCCAGACCGCGGCTGAAATCGGCGATCCGTGGGTGTCGATCAAGAGCGGTGCACCGACATCGTCGGTTTCCTCGGCATGTCCGCCGAGATGGATTTCCCTGACCCGATCGAGTGGAAACGAGTCGAGATATGCCAGCGGCCCGGTGTCATGGTTTTGTGCCGACACGAAGACGTTGTTGATGTCGAGCAGCAACCCGCATCCGGTTCGCGCCGCGACCTGGTTGAGGAAATCGACCTCCGGGATCGTGGATTCGGAAAAATGGATGTAAGTCGCGGGATTTTCGAGCAGCATCTGGCGTCCGAGCACCATTTGCACCTCGTCGACATGCTCGACAACCCGTGCCAGCGTCTCCTGCGTATAGGGCAGCGGCAGAAGGTCATTGAAGTGGATGTCGTCGTGCGACGACCAGGCGAGATGTTCGGAGAAGCTCTCGGGTTGGTAGCGATCGCACAGCCCTTTAAGCCGCGCGAGATGCGCCTGATCGAGCGGTCGCATCGAGCCGATCGACAGTCCGACGCCATGCACCGACAGCGCATGGCGCTCGCGCAACGCGGTCAGTTGCGCGTGTGGCGGACCACCGGCGCCCATGTAGTTCTCCGCGTGCACTTCGAAGAAGCCGACCGGCTGGGAGCTTGCGAGAATGTCGCCAAAGTGCACCGGCTTGAAGCCGACACCGGCGCATGCGGGCAGATGAGACGCTGTGAGCATAGGCAAATCCCGGCCATGGGTGTGGCCAACAGAATTTTCCGCGCGCGCCGGTCAGCGCGCGCCGATGTCGACTTCAGGACTTGATCGGCTCCAATGAGCCTGCGCCCTTCGGTGTCTTGATGGTCTCGCAGGTGCCCTTCGCCACGTACTTCCAGGCATTGCCCTGGTAGTCGGCGCCCGCGGTGCCGGCGCAGGTCGTGCCGGCGCCTGCCGCGCAGTCGTTCTCGCCCTTCATGGCGATGCCGTAGCATTTTTCCATGGTGGACTGCGGCGGCTTCGGCCCGGCGAATGCCGGCGCTGCGGCCATGGTCAGCGCAGCGGCGAAGGAACTGGCGATCGTGGCGTTGGCGAAGACGTTCTTGGAACTCATTGGACATATCCTCCCGCATATCAGACCTAGGGGCCGACGGCGCGAACACGGCTTGCGCCATCGGGTTGCCGGTGAATCCGGCGAAGGCAGGTTTCAGGCAACCCGGATGCAGGTGTTACGGACGCCCTGCTCTTTGAGTTACCGCCGAACTCTTCACGAAACGGTGACCCGGATCAGCCTCCTTTGCAACGGGCCTTCAGCTTCAAATGCTTGCGACGGCATGCCGGGGCGTTCGCGCAAACTTCTGGAATTCTATTTGGCCCTCATCGCGTTCGTCGCCTCCCAAGCCTCGCCTGGCGGTGACTTGAGATACTCGTTACACCGCTCGAGCATGATGCGGGCCGGTTGGTCTGCCGGCCTTGCATCGAGCACGTTACGGAAGAAGCCTGCCGCACCGGCGAAGTCGCGGCTGCGATAGGCCGCAAGGCCGCGCTCATAGAACGCCACCCACGCCGGGAGCAGGGCGCCGTTTTCGGCGATGTCGAGCAATTCGTAGATCGCGATTCCGCCAGCCCGGCCATAGACCAGCAGGCGGTCGAGTTCGCGCACGAGAAGCCGATCGCCGGCCAGGCGGCGGGTTTCCTCTCCAATGATGATGTCGGTGCCGTATTCCTTGTTGGCGCCTTCGAGCCGGCTGGCGATATTCACGGCATCGCCGATCACCGTGTAGTTGAGCCGGAGGTCCGATCCGATATTGCCGACCAGCATGTCGCCGGAATTGATACCGACCCGCACCCGGAGCGGCCGGCCGCCGTCATCGCTCAGTCCGGATGCAAGCAGCGCCCGCTGGCAGGCAAGCGCCGCGCGGCAGGCGTCGACGGCGTGATCGGCATTGGCCGCGGGCGCACCCCAGAAGGCCATCACGGCGTCGCCGATGAACTTGTCGATCGTGCCGCCATGGCTGGAGACCTCGCGCGACATGGTGTCGAGATATCTGGACAGCAGCGGGATGATCTGATCGCCCAGCCGTTCGGACAGCCCGGTGAAGCCGGCAATGTCCGAGAACAGGACCGTCAGGTTGCGGATCGAGCCGCCGGGGCTCGGTTCGATGCCCTCGCTGACCAGCGCCCTGACGAGATCGGAGGGGATGTATTTCCGAAACGCGGCCAGTCCGCCGGCCATGTCGGCGATGGCATTCGACAAGTTCTCGATCTCGATCAGGTGCGAGGCATGGCGTCGCACCTTGTCCAGATCGAAGCGCGCGACATGCTTGAGTTCATCGACGACCACGATCAACGGCGTCGCGATGATGCGTCGGGCAAGCCACGCCGAAACAATGCCGGCGGCGAGTATCAGGACAGCCAGTCCCATGAGCAGTTGTCGTATCGTCCGTTCGACGGGCCCGAGGAACTCCGCTTCCGGAATGACGGTCGCGAGCGTCCAGCCGGGAAAGGCGAGCGGCGTCAAACTCACCGCATAGGCATTCCCGGCGGCGACCAGCCGCACCGGGCGCGCGATCCTCTGGTCGACGTCGTAGGAACTGCCGGCCTGCTTCATTGCGCCCTGCGCGATCGGCAACAACGCCTGGTCCGACCGCTGCATCTTGAGTTCGTCGGCATCCGGGTCCGGCGCGGCGATCACGCTGCCGTCGCGTCCGAGGATGAATGCCGCGCCGGATGTTCCGACCGAGAGATTGGAGAGGAACTGCGCAAACCGCGTGTATTCGATGATGATCGCGAGAACGCCCTGGCGTTTCTCGTAGACGTCGATCGGACCGGCATAGGCAATCGACGGGCGCGCTCCCACCGGATGAATCGAGACGTTGAACCAGCGCGGTTCGTCGGCTTGCATGCCGCTGCGGTACCATTCCTGATCGGTCACGACGTAATTGGTTTCTTCGAAGCTGCGCTTCTCGAACTCGATGTCACCGACCACAACGCCATATTTGTCGACGCGCCGCTTGATCACCCCGTCGACGGGTGCGATCTCCATCATTTCCAGTCCGAGATCGCCGAGCTTGTGCGCGGCGAAGAAGGTGGCGTCCGGCCAGCCGAACGCGACCCACGATATGTCCTGCTGCGATTGCAGCTGCGACAGAAACACGAATTCGCGCTTGTCGGCCTCGCGGGTCTCCAGGACGTGCTGGACGAACAGTGTCCGGATCGCGGTATGCGCCGCGCGCGCTTCGGCGGTGATGGTGGCAAGTTCCTTTTCGACCGTGGAAACGATCTGTCGGTTGATGGTATCGGCAAGGGTGTGGCTGTTGGCCTCCGCGGTCCGCCACCACAGCACATGGACGCCGATCGCGCTGACGATGATCGACACCAGCACGAGACCGGACACTGTCAGGCGAATGCCGATTCGCATGATTGGTGGAGCCTCCCTCGTCCAGGATATCCTGAATGTCATCCGTCGCGAAGACTTTCGCGATCTCGTGTGCCACCGCCATGGCGCCGCAGGACACGACCGGGCTCCCAGCATGAGGAATGTCAAAGACGCGGCCGAATCCTGCGATGGCCGGCGTGTTCAGCCGAGCCCAACGCCGCCGGAAGATGTCAATGGCTCACAGCCCGCCGCGTCGACACGCCGATCCGAAGTTTCGAGCGGCCCCTGAAGCCTCGGGGCAGTACGAGGTCAAGATGAGGATTCTCCACCGCGCGGCGCCAGGTCATCGACGAATTTTCGATGCTCAGGCAGCCACTCCGGATGCCCGATTGAAATAATCTGCACGCATAATTGGACGCATTCATTGCAAATGAATCCTGTAGCTCCGGCGATCAATTGCAGGACGTCCGGCTGGGCCTTTCCGCAGAACGAACATGAGGGGAGAGATCCCTGCGAGCCCTCATCTGTCACTTGAATCCCTTCGTCCCCCAAAGCTGCAAAGAGAGCCTCGATATCCTCAGGCCCTCGGTCTGGCGGGCACAATTCGTGGACCTGATCGAAGGTGATGAAACCTGTCCGCTTACCGATCTCAACTGCGCGTCGAATGAGTTCCTGCAGTTCCATCCCGCGATCCTCCCTCGGAAAACGTGTCTCTACTAATGGGGAAGAACGCGTGCGAAGACTCGCCAACATGGCGAGAGGTCCGGCGCGTGATGCCGAACCTCCCTCGTCCAGGATATCCGGAATGCCGTCGGCTGCGAAAATTTTCGCGATATCCTGTTGATAGGCGACGGCTATGGCGCCGCTGGCTGATCCCGATGCTGCAGCCGATCGTGGCTGATCAGCCCGGACCACGCGTTTTTCGCGTGGACCTCAAGCTCGCGCCAAATGGGCCGCGCCTATCCCGCTACGGCCAAAGAGTCATAATCACTGTGTCGAGATACTTGGCCGATGGCAAACCCGGGCGGGCACTTCAGCCCTGCCCAAACAACGCGAGAAAGTTCGGCTGGCCGTTGGACGCTGCCAGGCCGCCGTCAACCGGAAGGATCACGCCGTTGACGAAGCTGGCGTCATCGCTGGCCAGGAACGCGATCACGGCCGCGACCTCGTCCGGCTCGGCCGGTCGGCCCATCGGCAGGCGCCCGCGGAAAGTCGACATGACGGCCTCACTCTTCACCAACTCCGCCGTCGCGTCCGTGGTGGTCAGGCTGGGGGCAACGGCGTTCACCCGGACACCGCGGGCGGCGTACTCCAGGGCAAGCGATCGTGTCAGGTTCGAAACCGCACCTTTGGCCGCGTTGTACCCGCTCCCACCCCAGTCGCCGCCGAGGCCGGAGGCGGACGACACGTTGACGATCGAGCCGCTGGTTTTCAGAAGGTGTGGCAGCGCCTCGCGGGTACCGAAGTAGACGCCGTCCAGGTCGGTCGCCAGCTGGCGCCGCCAATCGGCGGTAGTCAGCTCGGCGAACGGGCCAAAGATTGCGAACCCGGCGTTGTTGACCAGCACGTCGAGGCGGCCGAAGCGGGCGACGGTGTCTTCCACGAGCCGCTTGATGTACGCCTCGTCCGACACGTCCCCGGCGTGGATGAGCGATTTGGCCGCGTCGATGCCCGCGATCGTGTCGCGCAGCTTTTGTTCGCGGCGGCCGTTCAGCACGACCGTTGCACCCTCGCGCAGGAACCGCCTGGCCGTGGCCGCCCCGATACCCGTCCCCGCCCCGGTGACGATGACGACCTTGTCTTCAAAACGCTTCATGATTCACTCCGTTGTGCTGTTCGGGATTAACGTCGGTGGTGAACGACGGTGCGGGGGGCGTGCCTGCTCGATAAGGGATTACTCATGACTGAAGTCCTTTTATTTGAATAAGGTCCATCTCAACCTGGCCTGCCTGCGAGGTCAGCGAACACCAGCGCCTGGCGCCATCCGGCAGGACTGGTCCTCATGGCCTGGCGGAATGCGTCGGCCATCGTCTCTGCCAGCCACGCCGCGCCCAGCCCGCCGAGATCCACCGCGCCCAGCCCGGCGTCCGCCGCCAGCGCGGCGGCCACCGTCTTTGCCTCAGCGTCGTCGCCAGCGAGAAACACCTGCGCCGCGGACGCCGTCAGGCGCTCAGGATTCTCCCTCAGCAACCGCATCACCACGGTATTGAAGGCTTTCACCACACGCGCCCTCGGTGCGGCTGCCTGGAGCTGTTCGGCGAAGCTTGGCCCCTGGGGACGCGGTGAGGCGTAATCGCAGCCGGCATCGGGCTCGCGGTTGTTGGGGTCGAGTACGATCTTTCCGGCGAGTATGTTCGGGTCGGCGGGCATCACGCCGCGCGGCGTCCACAACACAATTTCGCCGAACGCCGCCGCCTGTTCCTGAGTCGTCGCGTGCGCACCGGCAAGGCCCATCACCGCCGCCGCTGCCCGAACAGGGTCACGCGAGCCGAAGGCCACGTCGTGACCCGCGCGCGCCCAGATGGTCCCCAAGGTTTGTCCCACAGGCCCGACGCCTACGATCCCAATGCGCATCATCTCTCTCCGCTCCTGATACCCACAAGGTAAGAGCGGGCAGTCGATCAGGGCAGGACAAACGGTGTTGTAACTGAAGCAACCCAATGTATTGAATACGGTATGGACACTCTGCGCGCCGCCGTCGTTGTTCTCCGCGTCGCCGAGGCTGGCTCCTTCGCCGGCGCCGCGCGCCTGCTCGGCGTGACTTCGGCCGCCGTTGCCCGCCTCGTGGGCCGCTTCGAGGTTGCGCATGGTGCGCGCCTGTTCCGTCGCTCGACCCGCGCACTATCCCTCACGCCAGACGGTGAGCGCTTCCTCGCCGAGGTCCGAGGCCCGGCCCTCGCGCTCGCGGCGGCCGCCAGCCGTCTCGGCGCACCGGTCGGGGTCGCGGGCACGGTGCGCGTGACCGCTGCCGCCTCGCTCGCTCCGACCCTGCTGCATGCCCTGGCATCGCTCCTGGAGCGACATCCGGCGCTGCGCGTGGAGCTTGCCCTAGACGATCAATTCGCCGACCTCGGCGGCGGCCGTTGGGATCTCGCGGTGCGGATCGCACCCCGGATCGCTGACGCCAGCCTCCTCGCCCGGCGCCTCGCACCGTTGCCGCTCGTCACCCTTGCCGCCCCCGCCTACCTCGCCAGGCACGGGATGCCGCGAACGCCCGACGATCTCGCGCAGCACCGGCTGATCGGCCTGCGCCTTCCGGCGACGGGGCGGATGATGCCCTGGCTGTTTCGCGTGCCCGGCGGCACGCGCCGCCTCCAACCCGACTTCGCACTGACCGTGGACGGTTCGGATGCCCTGCGCACAGCGACGGCGCTCGGGACCGGGATCGCGCAGGCTGGCTCGGAGGGCACGGCGGCGCTCCTCGCCTCCGGCGGTCTCGTGACAGTGCTCGACGCCCACGCGCCGCCTCCCTGGGCCATTTGGATGCTGCGCGCCCCGGGGCCCGCAGGATCGGCCCTCGCCGCTGTCATGGAGGCGTTCGTCGCGGCGTTTCGGCAGACGAGGAAATGACGACAGAGACGATGGGTAGATAGTCGTACGTAAGACATGGGTGACGAGCTCGTGCCGATCGGGATTGTCGAGGGGTTTCGCGCGAAAATGCGCAGGCAGCCTGAATGGCGAGGGGTCCGGCGCGTGACGCCGAACCCCTCATTTCACTAAAGATATCAGCCGGCCTGTAAGCCGGGTTCTGGAGGGCATCGCCTCGCTTGCGCGAGGGCGATACGTGACGGCCATTCCTCTGGGACGATGTTTGCACATCGCCTCGAGCAACCTACCCGGACAGCGAGCCTGACATGGCCCTGCGGCGTTATCGCCTTGCGGCGAACGGCCCGCGTTGCCGTCCCTATTCGGTTTTGCTCCCGGTGGGGTTTACCATGCCGGTTCCGTTGCCGGACCCGCGGTGCGCTCTTACCGCACCTTTTCACCCTTACCGCGCCGACACCCCGAGGGGCGAAGGCGGGCGGTTCGTTCTCTGTGGCACTGTCCCTGGGGTCGCCCCCGCCGGACGTTATCCGGCACCGTATGTCGATGGAGCCCGGACTTTCCTCTCCTGCGGCCTTTCGGCACTTGCCGGAGCGGCCGTCCGGCCGACTGACGGGATCAGGGATGGAGGCTGCGGCCGGCTGCGTCAAGCGATATCGCCCCCAGCGATCGCCAAAATAATTTATCCTGACGATGTCGTTCAGGGTGTCGGCCGTTCGACTGGATGTATCGGCGACCCAGCCGACAATGAAGGAGTTCCAACAGATGCAGTATCTGCTGATGATCTACCAGAACGAGGCCGACTACGCCAAGATAGACGCAGCGACGGCCCAGAAGATGACGGAGGAATACGGCGTCTTCACCCAAGGCATCATCCAGAGCGGAAATTTCAAAGCCGGCGACCGCTTGCGGCCGACTACGACAGCAACCACGGTGCGGGTGCGCGACGGCAAGACGCTGACGACCGATGGTCCGTTCGCAGAAACCCGCGAGCAGCTCGGTGGCTATTACCTGATCGAGGCCAAGGATCTCGACACGGCGCTCGCGATCGCAGCGAAAATCCCCAACGCCAGGACTGGTTCGATCGAGGTCCGGCCGATCTGGGTCTATGATAAATGACGGCTGTTGCCTTCGTCATTCCGGGATGGTCCGCAGGACCAGACCCGGAATCTCGAGGTTCCCCGATGCGCAATTGCGCATCTGAGGTTCGCCCGCGCAAGGGCGCGTGCGCCCCGGAACGACAATGAATGCGCGGCTATGCCCCATGACCCCCACCGACATCGAAAAAATATTCCGAGACGAGGCGGGGCGGGCGCTGGCCACGCTGATCCGCCTCGTCGGCGATTTCGATCTCGCCGAGGATGCCCTGCAGGATGCCTTCGCGGTGGCGCTGGAGCGCTGGTGCGGAGGCGATCCGCCATCCAATCCACGTGCCTGGCTGGTCAATGTCGGACGCAACAAGGCAATCGACCGCGTCCGCCGGCAGGTCGCCTTTCGCGACAAGCGCGAGGCGCTGGCGCACCAGATCGAGTTCAATGCAAAGTCCGCCGAGGATTCGACCGATGCGGCCATCGTCGACGACGACATGCTGCGGCTGATCTTCATCTGCTGCCATCCGTCCTTCGCGCCCGAGGTCCAGGTGGCGCTCACCCTGCGCACGGTCTGCGGGCTGACCACGGCGCAGGTCGCCCGCGCCTTCCTTGTCCGCGAGGAGGCGATGTCGCAACGGCTGGTCCGTGCCAAACAGAAGATCCGCCTTGCCGGCATCGCCTACGAAGTGCCGGAGCGCGAGGCGCTCGCAGGGCGGCTCAATGGCGTGCTGGCGGTGATCTATCTCGTCTTCACCGAAGGCTATGTAGCGACGTCCGGCGAGGCCTTGATGCGGCCGGACCTGGCGCGCGAGGCGATCCGGCTCGCCCGCCTGCTCGACGGCTTGATGCCGGCGCGGAGCGAGATCAAGGGCCTGCTGGCGCTGATGTTGCTGCACGATGCGCGACGGGCCGGACGCGCCACCGCCGGTGGCGACATCGTGCTGCTTGAGGAGCAGGACCGCACGCTATGGGACCGCGCGCAGATCGACGAGGGGGTGAGGCTGCTCGACGACGCGCTGCGGCTGCCCGGGAGGCCGCAAGCCTATGCGGTGCAGGCTGCCATCGCAGCGCTGCATGCCCGCGCCCCGAGCTATCGGGAGACCGACTGGCCGCAAATCGCAGGCCTCTACGAAGTGCTGCTGCGGATCAGCCCATCGCCGGTGATCGAACTCAATCATGCGGCCGCTGTCTCGATGGTGGACGGACCGGCGCGTGCGCTCGACCTGATCGACGCGCTTCACGCCCGCGGCACGCTGGAGGGTTACGAATTGTTGCCGGCGGCGCGCGCGGATCTGTTGCGGCGGCTCGGTCGCAGCGAGGCGGCGCGCGAGGCCTATCTGGCCGCGATGGCAACGACGCAATTGGAGCCGCTGCGAAGGCTCTATGCGCGACGCTTGGCGGAACTCGAACGACCGGTTTAACGTTCGCTACTTCGCCGCGACCGCAACCGCCTCGGCCGGAAGGCTGGACAGCAACGAGTGCAGGGTGGTGAAGGTGGAACGATCAGCGATGCCGTCGACCCGGGCCGGCCGGAAGTGACGCTGGAACGCGGCAACGACCTCCATGGTCAGCCCATCATATTTTCCGGTCGCCGGAAGGCCGTAGCCGTAGCGTGCCAGCGCCAGCTGCAGGTCGCGGACATCGTCGCCGATGCTGCCCAGCTTGAGCGTTTCGCCGCGCACGATCGCCGCCGGCTGAACCCAGTGGCCGACCCCGGAATTGGCCAGCGAATGCCACGGGAATTTCTCGCCGGGATCCTTCTTGCGCGCGGGCGCCACGTCGGAATGGCCGAGCACGCGATGGCTGGGAACGTTGCGCCGGAGCATGATACCGCGGCACAGCGCCGTGACGGCGGCGATCTGGCGGGATGGAAAATCCGGGTAGCCCCAGTCGTGGCCACGATTGACGATTTCGATGCCGATCGAGCAGGAATTGATGTCTTCCTCGCCGGACCAGGACGACACGCCGGCGTGCCAGGCGCGTCGGGCCTCCGGCACGCTTTGCACGATGCGGCCGTCCTCAAGCACGATGTAATGGGCCGAGACATCGGTACCGGCGCTACAGAGCTGGGTGATCGCGCCCTCCACGTCCGGCATGCCGGTGTAGTGCAGCACGATCATGTCGGGCAGACGGCCCTTGTTGCGATCGCCGTAATTCGCTGACGGAATCACGTCGGACACGGTCGAGGAATCCGGTGTGAACGTCATCATTCCCGCGCTGGCCCGTGGGATCGGGAGGGGCCGTTGACGCTTCGAATCAGAACCATTGAAGGGCGACGAACCTAGTGGCATGGGAAAACTCAAACCCGGCAACAGAACGGCAATAACGCGGTTTCAACTCAAGCCACCACTATTCCTTGACGACGCGTTCGGCGCAACCGAAGCGCGCACGGCTGCATCGCATTTTAGCACAGTGTGTGCGACCAGCATCACCGTCTGGAACTTTGAAAGCATGTCGATGCGTCCATTCTGTGTCGCAGGCGCGGAAGCTTGATAGAACCCATTCGGTGGTGTCCCGATTCCGGCATTCGCATTCCATTGCAGCGAACTCCTCTACGGATGTCGAATCGCGGGGACCAGCAAACATATGTTTCGAGTGCGGTTTTGGATTTGACATTGGCCACGATGGGCCGGCGGGATGTCAAATCCACAGCGTAAGGGACGCCGTGGGGACAGCCCAGCCTGGTGTCGAGCGCGAAGCTTTTCACGAGGAAGGATCAAAAACGCCAAAGTTCCGCCTCTGACCGTCAACGTTTTCTTAACGCTAAGCGCCGTTACTGAGTGGTGAAGAGCCGAACCGGCGTGGCCTTTGTCTTGCGTTCGAAAATCCCATGGCAGCCCAGCAGATTCCATGTGGAAGATCGGGTTTGCGGCCGGGATGGCAGCGAACCGGCGAACGCGCCGCGCGACGGTTGTTCACCCGTACTGCCGCCGCAAGGCGCTTGGATCTGAGGCGCAATGGGCCAGTTCGCGCGCAAATTTTGTTTTTCGTCGCCTGCCGTGCCCGGAGGCTGGGGGTGAGCGAAGCCGTCCAGCAGCGCCACATCCCGGTGCTCGGCCGCGAGGCGGTCGGCATGCTCGCGCCGCGCGCGGGAGGGATCTATGTCGACGCGACCTTCGGCGCGGGCGGCTACACGCGCATGATTCTCGAGACCGCCGAGACCAACGTGATCGGCATCGACCGCGACCGCACCGCGATCGCCGGCGGGTTCGATCTGGTGGAGCGCGCGGGCGGGCGGCTGACCCTGGTCGAGGAGCGCTTCTCACATCTTGGTGAAGTCTGCGCCGCGCAAGGTCTTGCCGCGGTCGACGGCGTGGTGATGGACGTCGGGGTCTCCTCGATGCAGCTCGATCAGGGCAGCCGTGGCTTCTCCTTCCGATTCGAAGGGCCGCTCGACATGCGGATGGGTCATGAGGGCCCGACCGCAGCCGACGTCATTGCCCGCGCCTCCGAAGCCGATCTGGCCAACATCATCTACATCTTCGGCGAGGAGCGCCATTCGCGTGCACTGGCCCGCGCCATCGTCGCCGCGCGCAAGGAGACGCCGATTGCGACCACGCGTGCGCTTGCCGATATCGTTGCAAAGGTCGTGTGGTCGAAGCCTGGCGATATCCACCCGGCGACCCGGACATTTCAGGCATTGCGAATCTTCGTCAACGAGGAGCTCGACGAACTCCATATGGCGCTATCGGCCGCCGAGCGGGTGCTGAAGCCCGGCGGCCGGCTCGCCGTGGTCTCGTTCCACTCGCTGGAAGACCGTATCGTCAAGACTTTCCTCGCCGACCGCGGCAAGGCCGGCGGCGGGTCGCGTCATCTGCCAGAGGTCGCGCAAGCCGCGCCGAGCTTCGAACTTCTGACCCGGCGCCCGATCGTGGCTGCTGAGGCGGAGGTCGCCGCCAACCCGCGCGCGCGATCAGCCAAGCTGCGCGCCGCCGAGCGCAATGAAGCGCCGGCGCACGCGCATCCCGTGCTGCCGTCATGGCCGCGGTTGTCCGACGTGATAAGGGGAGGCTGACCGTTGCGGATCATCCATCTCCTCGTGATCGGCGCGCTGATCTTCGCGGCCGCCTATGTCTACCGCATCAAGATGGAATCGACCGCGCGGGTCGAACGCGTGCTGCGGCTGCGCGCGGAAATCCGCGAGCAGCGCGACGCCATCGCGGTGCTGCGTTCCGAATGGGCCAAGCTCGACGCGCCGCTGCGCCTGCAGGGGCTTGTGGAACGTCATTTGCCGCTGAAGCCGATCAGCGCCATCCAATACGATTCCCTGAAGAATCTGCCGGAGCGGCCGCCGAGCCTGGTCCGGCCGGGTGAACCCGATCCGATCGGCGCGATGATCGATGCGGTAGCGGCCGCGCCGGAGGCGACGGGGTCGATAGCGCAGCCGGAGGACAGGCAATGAGCGGCGTCAAACCTCTGGAACCCTGGCGGCAGCGGCTGATCCGCAGCCTGCTTTACGGGCGCGACGTCGATCGCGCCTTGAAGGCGCGCGCCCGCGTCGGCTTCGCCATCCTGGCGTTCGCGGCGATCTATGCGGTGATCGGCGGACGCCTCGCGATGTTTGCGCTCGGCGCCGACGGCCATTCGAGCGCGCGGCGCGCCGCGGCGCAGGACGCGATCGCGACCGCGCGGCCCGACATCGTCGATCGCAACGGCGACATTCTCGCCACCGACGTCAAGGCGCCGAGCCTGTTCGGCGAGCCCCGTCGTATCATCGACAAGGACGAGGCCATCGAACTGCTCACCGCGACCCTGCCCGATCTCGACACGTCGGAGGTGCGCGACCGGCTGACGGCGAAAAAGGGCTTCGTCTGGCTGAAGCGTGAAATCAGCGCGAAGCAGCAACAGGAAATCCATCGGCTCGGCATTCCCGGCATCGGCTTCCTGCGCGAGAACAAGCGGGTCTATCCCACCGGCAACGAGGTCGCCCATCTCATTGGTCTGGTCAACATCGACAACCAGGGCATCGCCGGGATGGAGAAATGGCTCGACAGCAACGGCTTGGCCGACCTGCATCGCGCCGGCTTCGCCACCGATCGCCTGCAGCGCCCGATCGGATTGTCGATCGACCTGCGGGTCGAACATGCGTTGCGCGACGAGCTGCTCAAGGCCAAGGAGAAGTACCACGCCAAGGCCGCATCCGGCCTCGTCTCCAACGTCAAAACCGGCGAGATCGTGGCGATGGTGTCGGTTCCGGATTTCGATCCCAACAATCCGAGGGAGGCGCATGATCCCGACCGCATCAACCGCCTGACCACCGGCGTCTACGAGATGGGATCGACGTTCAAGGCCTTCACGCTGGCGATGGCGCTGGATTCCGGCAGGATCAACCTGAACTCGATGTGGGATGCACGAGGAAACCTGCACTACGGCAAGTTCACCATCCATGACAGCCACTCGCTGGGGCGTTTCATCAACACCAAGGAAGTGTTCACCTACTCGTCCAATATCGGCGCCGCGCGGATCGCGCTCGGCCAGGGCGTCGAGGCGCACAAGGCGTTCCTGACCAAGTTGGGGCAGTTGACGCGGCTGCGCACCGAACTGCCGGAGAGCGCGGCTCCGCTGGTGCCGCGCCGCTGGGGTGAGTTGAACACGGTGACCATCGCGTTCGGCCAGGGCCTGTCAGTGGCGCCGCTGCAGGCGGTGATGGGCATCAACGCACTGGTAAACGGCGGCTTCCTGATTCCACCGACGTTCCTGAAGCGCAGCGAGGCAGAAGCCGCGGCGATGGCCAAGCGCGTGGTCAAGCAGGAGACCAGCGACAAGATGCGATATCTGATGCGGCTCAATGCCGAAATCGGCACCGCCAAGACCGCCGACGTCAAGGGTTATTATGTTGGCGGCAAGACCGGCACGTCCGAGAAGGTCATCAACGGCCACTACGCCAAGAAACGGGTGCTCAATTCTTTCACCGCGATCATGCCTGCCGACAATCCGCAGTATCAACTTCTCGTCATGCTGGACGAGCCGCAGGCGATCTCCGAGACGAAGGGTTTCATCACGTCCGGCTGGAACGCGGTGCCGACCGGTGGCAATGTGATCGCCCGGATCGCACCGCTGCTCGGGATCGAGCCCCGGTTCAACCTGCCGCCGTCCGAACAGCTCATTCTTGCGGCATCGCGAGCAACGCAGTAAGTCGTAGTCCATCGCTTGGCATGGCGCGGCGGCAGCCGCACTGGAACCGCATGAAACTTCGCGAACTTTTCGGCGATGACGCCAGCATGGCCGCTGCAGCGGAGGCGACCGAGGTCAAGGGTCTTGCCGTCGACAGCCGTCTGGTGAGGCCCGGTGACGTGTTTTTTGCGCTTGCCGGCGCCAAGACCGACGGCGCGCGCTTCATCGACGCCGCGGTTGCCGCCGGCGCGGCCGCGATCGTCGGCGATCATCCGCCCGCGGGTTCGTGTCCGTCGCCCGTCGTGATCACACCCAATCCGCGCCGCGCGCTGGCGCTTGCCGCCGCCCAATTCTTCGCGCGGCAGCCGGCCACGATCGCGGCCGTCACCGGCACCAGCGGCAAGACGTCCGTGGCGGCGTTTACGCGGCAGATCTGGGAGAAGCTCGGTCATGTCTCGGCGAGCATCGGCACCATTGGCCTGGTGTCGCCGATGCGCACCGTCTATGGCTCGCTGACGACGCCGGATCCGATCGCGCTGCATCGCCAGCTCGACGAGATCGCGCGTGACGGCGTCACCCATCTGGCATTCGAGGCTTCCTCGCACGGGCTCGACCAGTATCGGCTCGACGGCGTCCGAATCTCCGCGGGCGGCTTCACCAATCTGTCGCGCGACCATCTCGATTATCATCCCGATCTCGCGCATTATCTCGCAGCCAAGCTGCGGCTGTTCCGCGATCTGCTCCCCCCCCGCAGCGCTGCGGTGATTTCCGCCGATCACGACTGCTCGGAACAGGTGATCGATGCGGCGCGCGCGCGAGGCTTGCGGCTGATCACGGTCGGGACCAACGGCGATGGCGCCGGCGAGGGCATCCGCCTTGAAGCCGTGACCGTCGAGGGCTTTGCGCAACATCTCGCTCTGGAACATTGCGGCCGCAGGACCACGGTGCGCTTGCCGCTGGTCGGTGCGTTCCAGATCGAGAACGCGCTGGTCGCCGCCGGTCTTGCGATCGGCACCGGCAGCGAGGCCGATGCGGTGTTTGCGAGCCTGGAAGGGCTCGAAGGCGCCAAGGGCCGGCTGGAACGGGTGGGAGAGCACAACGGCGCCCCGATCTTCGTCGATTATGCGCACAAGCCCGATGCGCTTGCGAAGGCGCTGCAGGCGTTGCGGCCCTATGCGAAGCGCAGGCTTGTCGTGGTGTTCGGCGCCGGCGGCGATCGCGACGGCGGCAAGCGTCCGATCATGGGCGCGATCGCGTCGGAGAGCGCCGACAGCGTCATTGTCACCGACGACAATCCGCGCAGCGAAAATCCTGCAGCGATCCGTGCCGCGATCCTGGACGCGGCCAAGGGGGCGAGGGAGATCGGGGACCGCGCCGGCGCGATCCGCGTTGCGATCGAGGAACTCGAACCGGGCGATGTGCTCCTGATCGCGGGCAAGGGCCACGAGACCGGGCAGATCATCGGCGACCGCACGCTGCCGTTCAGCGATCATGACGCCGTCGCCGCGGCGCTAGCTCCGAGAGTTGCATGAGCGCCATACCATTGTGGACGATCGACGAGGTGGCGCGGGCGCTAGGCCTTGCGGGGCGCTTTCCGAAGACGGCCATCGATTTCGTGACCCAGGATAGCCGCCTGGTGAAGCCGGGCAGCCTGTTCGTTGCCTTGAGTGGAACACCGAGTGGCGGCTTCATTTCAAGCTTCGCCAGTGCGCGGGACGGCTGGGAGTTTGCCGCGGCTGCGGAAGCCTCCGGCGCGGTGGCGATGATCGTGCCGTACCGGATCGACGGCATCACCGTTCCTCAGCTCGTCGTGACGGATACGCTGCTGGATGGGCTGTGGACGCTCGCCCGCGCGGCGCGGGCGCGCTTTCATGGTCCGGTGATCGGGCTCACCGGCAGCGCGGGCAAGACCAGTACGAAGGAGTTCATCGCGGCCTATCCGAACGCCTATGCGAGCCCGTCGAGCTTCAACAATTTCTGGGGCGTGCCGCTGACCTTGTGCAATGCCGATCCGCAGGCGTCGGTGTGGGTGGTCGAAATGGGCATGAACCAGGCCGGGGAAATCGCGCGTCTGAGCGATCTGACGCGCCCGAGCGTGGCGCTGGTCGTCAACGTGCAGCCGGTGCATCTCGAAAAGCTCGGCAGTATCGAGGCGATCCGCAAGGAGAAGATCAGCATCGCGCTGGGCTTGCCGAAGGACGGCATGCTGGTTCTGCCCGCAGGGCTCACAGCGCCGGAATGGAGCGGCAAACTGATCCGTTTCGGCGAAGGTGAGCAGGTGCGGGAACTGCACCATGCCGCGCGGGGCGAGAGCTGGGACGTTTCGGCTGACGTCGGCGGCAGCACGATTGAGTTCAGCCTGACTCCCGGCGCGCCGCATCGCGTGCAGAATGCGCTCGCGGCGCTGGCCTCGGTTCATGCCGCCGGTCTCGATCCCACGGCGCTGGCGCCGGTGCTTGGCCAGGTCGGTATCATGACAGGGCGCGGCGTGGACCAGATCGCGGCCGGCGTGACGCTGATCGACGACAGCTTCAACGGCAATCCCGCCAGCATGGCCGCGGCGCTGGACAGCCTGAAGGCGCGGCCGGTCGATGGCGGGCGGCGGCTGGCGATACTGGGCGATATGCTCGAGCTCGGCGCCGAGGCGCCGGCCTATCACGCGGATCTGGCGAAACATATTTCCGGAATCGATGGCATCTTCTGTGTCGGTCCGCTGATGCGGCATCTCTGCGACCGCCTGCCGGCCGGCAAGGCCCTCGGCTGGCATGAAGAGCCAACGACGCTCGACCCTCAGGCAATTGCGGCCTTGTTAAGGAGTGGCGATGCCGTGGTGATCAAGGGCAGCAAAAAAATATTTTGGGTGAACAAGTTCGTGCCAAGGCTTCTCGCTGCGTTGCAGACCAAAGGCGTAAGCTGAGGATTAGGTCCAAGTTCCCGCTTTCCGAAGTTCGCAACCATCCGCGGCTTGCTCATACGCGACCTCCGGATTCGAAGGCGTACTGGCAAGTCCATGATTCCAGTGCAGTTCTGAATTTGGAGTTGGCGTTGAGCGGGTGCCGCGGCAACTGATGGGAACTTCCCAGTCGCCGCACGCGTGATGCTCTTCCCAGCGACGAGCGGGGCGGGTATGCCGATGCGAGCGGTGGTATGGAGTGCGCTATCGGGCATGATCCGGATCCGGAGCAGTCCGGCGCATGGTCGGGGCAACAGGATGCCGGTCGTGCCTTGCGACTGGCGCCAGGGGCATTTGTGCGGGACGATCATGCTCAACCACGAGATGAGATCGTGATTCGAAACCATCCCGTCGGATCATGGCATAGGGCGAATTGAATGTTTTATTGGCTGATCGAGTTGTCGAACACGTTTCCCAGCCTCGGTGTGTTTCGTACGTTCTTGAACGTGTTTCGCTACATCACGTTTCGCACCGGTGGCGCGGTGGCGACCGGGGCCCTGTTCGTGTTCCTGTTCGGTCCGTGGATCATCGATCATCTGCGGCTTCGTCAGGGCAAGGGCCAGCCGATCCGCACCGATGGCCCGCAATCGCACCTTCTGACCAAGAAGGGCACGCCCACGATGGGCGGGCTGATGATCCTCTCTGGCCTCGTCGTCTCGACGCTGCTGTGGGCCAATCCGCTCAATCCCTATGTCTGGATCGTTCTCGCGGTGACGCTCGGATTCGGTTTCGTCGGATTCTATGACGACTATCTGAAGGTCACCAAGCAGTCCCACAGCGGCTTTGCCGGCCGCATGCGGCTCGCCATCGAGGCCGTGATCGCGATCGTGGCGTGTTACGCGCTGGTGCGCCTCGGCCGCGATGCGTCCTCCACCTCGCTTGCGATTCCCTTTCTCAAGGACGTCGTCATCAATTTCGGCTGGTTCTTCGTGATCTTCGGCGCCTTCGTCATCGTCGGTGCCGGCAACGCCGTCAATCTGACCGACGGCCTCGATGGTCTGGCCATCGTGCCGGTCATGATCGCCGCGGCGAGTTTCGGCATGATCGCCTATCTGGCGGGCAACGCCGTGTTCTCCGATTATCTGCAGATCAACTATGTCGCCGGCACCGGCGAACTCTCCATCCTCTGCGGCGCGGTGCTCGGCGCGGGGCTCGGCTTTCTCTGGTTCAATGCGCCGCCGGCGTCGATCTTCATGGGCGACACCGGTTCGCTGGCGCTCGGCGGCATGCTCGGCTCGATCGCAGTCGCGGTGAAGCACGAGATCGTGCTGGCGGTGATCGGGGGGCTGTTCGTGCTGGAGGCGGTGTCGGTGATTGTGCAGGTCGCCTCCTTCAAGCTCACCGGCAAGCGCATCTTCCGCATGGCGCCGCTGCATCACCATTTCGAGCAGAAGGGCTGGACCGAACCGCAGATCGTGATCCGGTTCTGGATCATTTCGGTGATGCTGGCGCTGGCCGGTCTCGCGACGCTGAAGCTGCGGTGATGGTGGTGGGTGCTCATTGTCGTCATTCCGGGGCGTGCGAAGCACGAACCCGGAATCTCGAGATTCCGGGTTCTCGCTGCGCGAGCCCCGGAATGACGGTGAAGCGATCATGATCCCGGTCACGTCATTCGCGGGCAAGACGGTTGCGGTGTTCGGCCTCGGCGGTTCCGGGCTCGCGAGCTGCCATGCGCTGCGGGCCGGTGGCGCCAACGTGGTTGCCGGCGACGATGGCATCGACCGCCTGGCGCAGGCCGTCCAGGCCGGCTTCACCACGGCCGATCTGCGCACCGTGTCGTGGGCGAATTTCGCCGCCCTGATCCTTACGCCGGGCGCCCCGCTCACCCACCCCAGTCCGCACTGGAGCGTGCTGATGGCGCGCGAGGCGGGAGTCGAGGTGATCGGCGATATCGAGCTGTTCTGCCGCGAACGGCGCCGCCATGCGCCGGACGCGCCGTTCGTCGCCATCACCGGCACCAACGGCAAATCCACCACCACCGCGTTGATCGCGCACCTGATGCAGGTCGTGGGCTACGACACCCAGATGGGCGGCAATATCGGCACCGCGATCCTGTCGCTGGAGCCGCCGCGCATGGGGCGCGTGCACGTCATCGAGATGTCGTCCTATCAGATCGATCTGACGCCCTCGCTCGATCCGACGGTCGGCATCCTGATCAATGTCAGCGAAGATCACATCGACCGCCACGGCAGCCTGGAAAATTACGCCGCGGTGAAGGAGCGCCTCGTAGCAGGCGTGCAGCCGCAGGGCACCGCCATCATCGGCGTCGACGACATCTTCAGCCGCAACGCCGCCGACCGGATCGACCAGGCGGGCCAACGCGTGGTGCGCGTCTCAGTGAAAAATCCGCTGGCCGACGGCATCTATGTCGAGCGCGAGACGATCGTGCGCGCCTCCGGCGGGGCCCGCAGCGAGATCGCGCGGATCGGCGGCATCGGCTCGCTGCGCGGCCTGCACAACGCCCAGAACGCGGCCTGTTCGGCGGCCTGCGCGCTCGCGCTTCGCGTCCCTACCGAGACCCTGCAGGCCGGCCTGCGCAGTTTTCCGGGTCTCGCGCACCGCATGGAACAGGTCGGGCGACGCGGCCACGTGCTGTTCGTCAATGATTCCAAGGGCACCAATGCCGATGCGGCGGCTCATGCACTGTCGTCCTTCGCCGACATCTTCTGGATCGCCGGCGGCAAGCCGAAGCAGGGCGGCATCACCGGCCTCGCCGACTATTTCCCGCGCATCCGAAAGGCCTATCTGATCGGTGAGGCCGCCGAGGAGTTTGCGAAAACGCTCGGCGAGCGCGTGCCGCACGAGATCAGCGCAACGCTCGACGTCGCGGTCGATCACGCCGCGCGCGACGCGGAAGCCTCAGGGCTCGCCGATCCCGTGGTGCTGCTGTCGCCGGCCTGCGCCTCGTTCGACCAGTACCGCAATTTCGAGATCCGCGGCGCCAGGTTCCGCGACCTCGTCACCGCGCTGCCGGGCGTCAAGTCGGTGGTGTGATAATCACGGCCGCCTTTTTCCATCCGCGTTTGCAGCGGTCATCGCTCGCGCATGCGGGCGATACAGTATTCCAGGGTTGGCTGAGCTCAATCGCCACCGCCGCGGCGTACTGGATGCCCGCCTTCGCGGGCATGACGATAGTTGCCCGGCGGCCGCGCATCAACGCTTCGACTTCGATCCCTCCGGCTTGAACAGGTCGAGGTCGATGGCCTGGCCCATCGCCAGATATCCGGCGCGGTTGGGATGAAGCTTGTCGCCGGGGCCGCCGGTGGTGCTCTCGGGAACGAATTCCGCCTTGAGCCCGCCCGACTGCGGGTCGAGCGCGACCTTGTCGAAATCGATCACCGCGTCGAACGTGCCGGATGTGCGGATGAAGTCATTGAGCTCCTTCCGCTTGGCGTCCTGCTCCGGGAAACCGTGGGCGGGGCTGGAACTGCCGAGCGCCGAGATCACCGTCGCGCCGATGACACGGACATGGGGCCATTTTTTGCGCAACCGGGTAACGCCGTCCTTCATCTCCGCGATGACCTTGTCTGATGTGGCGTTGCCGTTCTTGCTGAAGTCGTTGATGCCCTCGAGCCAGATCAGGGTGGAGATGCCGGACAGCGCCAGCACGTCGCGATCGAGCCGCTGGCCCGAGGCCGGGCCGCCGGCGAACGGCTTGTCGGGAGCATATTCGGCCGGTCCCGCGATCTGGTTGCCGCCGATGCCTGCGTTGACGACCGCGACCTTGTTGCCATGGAGAGCCTTGAGGCGGCGTGACAGCACGTCGGGCCAGCGATCGTCGCCGTTCATGGTCGAGGCGGTGCCGTCCGTGATCGAATCGCCGAACGCCATGACGGCAAAGGCATCGGCCGGAGCGACCATCTCGACGGCATCGACGAAGAACCACGAGGCAGTGCTGTAGGGGAAGGCGGACTCGTCCTCCAGCGCGCCCTTGGCGCCGGCCCCAGGTGCGGTGACGTAGGAGGTCGTCAGCGCCTTGGCGTGCCAGGTCATCGGGCCGCTGTCGCCTGCGATGTGGAAACTCACCGCGAGCCGGCGACCGGCCAGTTGATCGGGCTGCTCGGCGAATGGCAGCGTGACCGGATCGCTCCAGATCGAATTGCCCGGCGGGACGGTGACGGACGATGTTCCGCCGAACATCACGGGCTGATTGGATCCGCGCACCAGCGCCGAACTGCCCCACTGCAATCCGACATGAACGCCATCGAACGTCACGGGCCTGGTGCCGAAGGCGTTGCTCAACCTGATGCGGGCCTGGGGACCCCAGAGGTCGGGCCGCAGCATCAGGCGAAAGGTCTGGTCCCGTGCGCCGATGGCGGGGTCGGGAAAGGTAAACTTCTGGTCAGGCTGGGCCGATGGGTTGCCGATCGGATAAGGCCCCTGCGCCGAAGCCGTCCAGGCCACCACCCAGGTCTTGCCGTCCTGGGCAGATGCGGAGTGAGCAGACGCAACAAGAAGCGAAGCCGCGAGCAGGCCGACAAGCAGGTGCATGGTCCTCCCCCTGACTATCATTATCGTTGAAAAACGTCGTCAGTTTGCCGGTGTTAACGCTCGTCACCGGCGATGGCAATGCCGCGGTCGGCGGAGCGATGCGATCTGTCATGAAGCCGTGCGCTGCGATGCAGCGTGTGCTGGTGCGTCCGCAGGCAGATCGAGATATCCCGCCCCCATTAACCCCTTGGCAACCATCATGGGCGACCAATGGGTATTGGACCCAAGGGAATGCCCATGCTCTCGCGTGAAGAACGCAACCCGCTCTCCGACTGGTGGTGGACGGTGGATCGTCCGCTGCTCGGGGCGATCCTTGTGTTGATGCTCTGCGGCATCATCCTGTCGCTGGCGGCGAGCCCGCCGGTGGCCACCCGGATCGGGCTCGATCCGTTTCATTTCTTCAACCGGCAGGTGCTGTTCCTGCTGCCGTCGCTGATCGTGATGCTCGGCGTCTCCTTCCTGTCGCCGCGACAGGTTCGCCGCAGTGCGCTGATCGTGTTTGCGATCTCCATCATTCTGATCGTGGCGACGCTCCTGATCGGACCGGAGGTCAAGGGCGCGCGGCGCTGGATCACGCTGATCGGCGTCAACATTCAGGCCAGCGAATCCGCCAAGCCCGCCTTCGTGGTCGTCGCAGCCTGGCTGTTCGCGGAATCGACACGGCGACCGGAAATGCCGGCGACCTCGATGGCGCTGGTGCTGCTGTTGATGCTGGTCTCCCTGCTGGTCATGGAACCCGATTTCGGCCAGACCATGCTGATCCTGATGGTGTGGGGCGCGCTGTTCTTCATCGCGGGCATGCGCATGATCTGGGTCGCGGGGCTCGCGGGTGCGGCGAGCGCGGGGCTGTTCGGCGCCTATCTGCTGGTGCCGCACGTGGCGGGACGCATCAAGCGCTTCATGAATCCGGCCTCGGGCGACACCTTCCAGGTCGACACCGCGATGGAGGCGTTCGGCAACGGTGGCTGGTTCGGACTGGGACCAGGCGAGGGCATCGCCAAGCGCAGCCTGCCGGACAGCCATACCGACTTCGTGTTCGCGGTGGCGGCAGAAGAGTTCGGCATCATCCTCTGCCTTACGCTGGTCGCGCTGTTTGCCTTCATCGTGATCCGCACGCTGTCGCGCGCTTATGCCAGCGAAGACATGTTCGCACGTTTCGCGGCGTCCGGCCTTGCCATCCTGTTCGGCGTGCAGGCCGCGATCAACATGTCGGTCAACCTGCAGCTGATCCCCGCCAAGGGCATGACGCTGCCATTCATCTCCTATGGCGGCTCGTCGATCATCTCGCTCGCCTATGGCGTCGGCATGATGCTGGCGTTGACGCGGATGCGGCCCCGCACCGTGCTGGACGCGGTGGCCGCGGGTCACGCGGCGCGCGGTTACGCTTGACGTAGCGGTCAAGACGCGCTTTCCGTTCGCCAGCAACGACGTGATGACGGTATCGCCAATGACCCCTGCGCCTCTCATTCTCCTGGCCGCGGGCGGCACCGGTGGCCATCTGTTCCCGGCCGAGGCGCTCGGTGTCGAACTGATCAGGCGCGGCTTGCGCGTGCGCCTCGTCACCGATGCGCGTGCGCTGCGCTACAGCGGCCTGTTCTCCAAGGACATGATCGACGTGGTGCCGAGCGAAACGGTGCGCGGCCGCTCGCCCTTGGCGCTCGCGCGCACCGGCATGCTGCTGGTGGCCGGCACGGCGGTGGCCTTCAACCTGATCCGCCGGCTGCGGCCTTCGGCCATGATCGGCTTCGGCGGTTATCCGACGGTTCCCCCGCTGATCGCGGCCCGGCTCGCCGGCGTGCCCGGCATCATTCACGACGCCAATGCCGTGCTCGGTCGCGCCAACCGTTTTCTGTCGGGCCATGTGCGCGCGATCGCAACGTCGCTGCCCGGCGTGCTCGATCGCGACCCCGCGCTGGCGGGCAAGACCACCACGGTCGGCACCCCGATGCGGCCCGCGATCCTCGCAGCCAGCGCGGTGCCATATGTGCAGCCCGCTGCCGACGGGCCGTTCCGGCTGCTCGTGGTCGGCGGCAGCCAGGGCGCGCGGGTGATGAGCGATATCTTGCCCGGCGCCATCGAACGGCTCGATCCGGCATTGCAAAGCCGCCTGATGCTGACCCAGCAGGTGCGCGACGAGGACATGGCGCGGGTTCGCGCGGTCTATGATCGCCTCGGGATCAGCGCGGAACTGGCGCCGTTCTTCACCGACCTGCCGGCGCGGCTGGCCTCGAACCATCTGATCGTGTCGCGCTCCGGCGCCGGCACGGTGGCCGAACTGGCCGCGATCGGCCGGCCATCGATCCTGGTGCCGCTGCCCGGCGCGATCGATCAGGATCAGTTCGCCAATGCCGGCGTGTTGTCACAGGCAGACGGCGCACTGCGGATCGTGCAGACGGAGTTCACGCCGGATCGGCTGGCGTCCGAGATCGCAGCGCTCGGCGCCGCGCCGGAACGGCTCGCTACGATGGCCGGGAACGCACGGCGCGTCGGCAGGCTGGATGCCGCCGAGCGGCTCGCCGATCTGGTAATGAAGGTCGCCGGAATTTGAGGCGCGCACATCAATCGAATAAACAGCATTCACAATTCGCGCATCGCGTTCGGCGACCTGATGAAGCGGATATCAAAGTGGCGAAGCCGATCGTAATTCGAAGGGAGCTGCGATCATGACGGGCCTGCTGATTCATTCCGTGTCGGAGTTTTCGGATCTGATTCTGGAGGCGCTGAAACTGGCGGATGCGAAAACGGTCATCGAAATCGGCGCCGAATATGGCGGCATGTCGGCGCTGCTCGCGGAGTCCTGCCGCGCGCGCGGTGGTCAGTTCACCACGATCGATCCTGCACCGAAACGCGAATTCCACGACTGGTTGAGCGCCAATCCGGATGTTCGCCATCTGGCGAAGACCAGCCTCGAGGCGTTCGACGATATCGGCGAAGCCGATGCCTGGCTCGTCGATGGCGACCACAACTGGTACACGGTCTATCATGAGCTCCGCCATATCGAGGCGATCAGCCGTCGCTCCGGCAAGCCGGTTCTGGTCTTTCTTCACGACATCGGCTGGCCGTGCGGGCGACGCGACTCCTATTATGCGCCCGAACGGATTCCTCCGGAGTATCGGCAACCGCACAGCTATGAGGGCGGAGCCGTGCTGGATCAATACGCCCTGGTCAGGGGCCGCGGTTTCCGCGGCATGGGCCAATTCGCATTCGCGACGCTCGCCGGCGGGGCGCGCAACGGCGTGATGACGGCGATCGACGATTTCCTGGCCGAGGCGCTGCGGGCCGGCAAGGAATATGGCTTCGCCGAGATCCCCGCGGTCTTCGGGCTCGGCGTGTTGTTCGATCTGGATGCGCCCTGGAGCGCAGCGCTTGCCGATCACCTGCTGCCGTACCACCAGAACAAGCTGCTTCGGTCGCTGGAAACCAATCGGTTGCGCAACTTCCTCCGTGTCATCGAGATGCAGGACGAGGCTGCCGTCAGGTCAGCACAAAGCGCTGCTCGATGAAGGGTTCCGCGGGCCGACCCGGACTCTCAAGATTTGCCGATGGGCAGCGGCACATCAGAGCCTCGTTCGCTTCACGCGCGCTCCGGAATGAGGGAAAAAACCTCTTGTCAGCAGCTTCGAAAGCGGGGCATCCAATACCCCGGCGCCAGCTGATTTGGCCTAAAGGCTTCGCAGGTTTTCCGGATCGTCCGGCCGAGCCCGTCATCGGGCGGCGTGCCGCCCTGATCCGTTGGCGGCGATAATGTCGGGGAACTGCTCATGAGACTGCCGCGCGAGATCGGACCCATTCATTTCGTCGGGATCGGCGGTATCGGCATGAGCGGCATCGCCGAGGTGTTGTGCAATCTCGGCTATACGGTGCAGGGCAGTGACGCGGCCGAAGGCGCCAATGTCGCGCGGCTGCGCGACAAGGGGGTCGAGGTCTCGGTCGGCCACAGGGCCGGGAACGTCGAGGGTGCCGACGTGGTCGTGGTGTCGACCGCGATCAAGCGCGACAATCCGGAATTGATGGCGGCGCGGGCGCAGCGCATTCCGGTGGTGCGCCGCGCCGAAATGCTGGCGGAATTGATGCGGCTGAAGAGCTGTGTCGCGATCTCGGGCACCCACGGCAAGACCACCACCACCTCGATGGTCGCAGCCCTGCTGGATGCCGGCGGCCTCGATCCGACCGTGATCAACGGCGGCATCATCAATGCCTATGGCACCAATGCGCGGCTGGGCGCCGGCGACTGGATGGTGGTGGAGGCCGACGAGAGCGACGGCACCTTCCTGAAATTGCCGGCGGATGTCGCCATCGTCACCAATGTCGACCCCGAGCATCTCGATCACTTCAAGACCTTCGAGGCGGTGCAGGACGCGTTCCGCAATTTCGTCGAGAACGTGCCGTTCTACGGTTTCGCCGTGATGTGCATCGATCACCCCGTCGTGCAGACGCTGGTCGGCAAGATCGAGGATCGCCGCATCATCACCTATGGCGAGAACCCGCAAGCCGATGCGCGCCTCGTCGATCTGGTGCCGGTGGGCAGCGGTTCGAGCTTCAAGGTGGTATTCCGCGAGCGCAAGACCGATGTGGCGCATGAGATCGCCGGTCTCATGTTGCCGATGGCGGGACGGCACAACGCGCTCAACGCCACCGCCGCGATTGCGGTCGCGCACGAACTGGGACTGTCCGACGATGCGATCCGCAAGGCGATCGCGGGGTTCGGCGGCGTGAAGCGGCGCTTCACCCGAACCGGGGAGGCGAACGGGGTCACCGTGATCGACGATTACGGCCATCATCCGGTGGAGATCGCCGCCGTCCTGAAGGCGGCGCGTGAATCGACCAACGGCAAGATCGTGGCCGTGGTGCAGCCGCATCGCTATAGCCGGCTGCAATCGCTGTTCGAGGAATTCTGCACCTGCTTCAACGACGCCGATGCGGTCGTGGTCGCCGACGTCTATCCGGCCGGCGAAGCACCGATCGAAGGCATCGACCGCGATCACTTCGTGCTCGGTCTGCGCGCGCATGGCCACCGCGAGGTGATCCCGTTGCAGAAACCTGCCGAGCTCGCGGGAGTCATCAAGGGCCTTGCCGCCAGCGGCGATCTCGTCGTGTGTCTCGGCGCCGGCAATATCACGCAATGGGCGTATGCATTGCCGGGCGAATTGAAGGCGCTGGGGTCGCGGTGACGACCTTCCCCGACATCACGCCTGACCTCAAGGCCGCGATGCCCGCGTTGCGCGGGCGGCTGCTTGCCAATGAGAGCCTGGCGCCCTTGACCTGGTTCCGTGTCGGCGGCCCGGCGCAGGTGCTGTTCACGCCGGCGGACGAGGACGATCTCGCTTATTTTCTGAAGAATCTCCCGGATGATCATCCGCTCCATGTGGTCGGTGTCGGCTCCAACCTCATCGTGCGCGACGGTGGCGTGCCGGGCGTGGTGGTCCGGCTGTCGCCGCGCGCTTTCGGCGAAGCCAGGGCCGAGGACGATATCATCAGCGCGGGTGCCGCGGTTCTCGACAAGCGCGTTGCCGAGGTTGCGGCGGCGGCTGATTTGAGCGGACTCGAATTCTACTTCGGCATTCCCGGCACCATCGGCGGCGCGTTGCGCATGAATGCCGGTGCCAATGGCGGCGAGACCAGGGACGTGCTGGTCGAGGCCACTGGCATCGACCGCCGCGGCAACAAGCTGACCTTCGCCAATGCCGACATGAAGTTCGCCTATCGCATGAGCGGCGTCGATCCCGGGGTCATCTTCACCTCGGCCCGTTTTCGCGGGGCGCCGGCCGCACCGGAGGCGATCAAGGCGCGGATGGCCGAGGTGCAGAGCCATCGCGAGACGGCGCAGCCGATCCGTGAGAAGACCGGCGGGTCGACCTTCAAGAATCCGCCCGACCATAGCGCCTGGAAACTGGTCGATGCCGCCGGCTGCCGTGGCTTGCGCTTTGGCGGCGCGCAGGTGTCGGAGATGCACTGCAATTTTCTGATCAACACCGGCAATGCCAGCGGGCATGATATCGAGGCGCTCGGAGAGACCGTGCGCGAACGAGTCAAGGGCCATTCGGGTATCGAGCTCCACTGGGAAATCAAGCGAATCGGGATTCCCTGATAGTTGTCATTCCGGGTTCGCTCGTTTCACTCGCGCCCCGGAATGACGAAAGAGCGGAAGCAAAGCAGATGCGGAACACCATTCTTTTCGGCGGCACCAACAAGGAGCGGCTGGTGTCGGTCGCCACCGCGCAGGCGTTGCATGCGGCTCTGCACGACGCCGACCTGTGGTTCTGGGATGCGGACAACACGGTGCACGAGGCGAGATCCGAGGCGCTTCTCAGGCATGAGCGACCGTTCGAGATTCCATTCATGCCGGGCACCCCAAGTGTCGGTGTGATCGAGCAGGCGCTCGACAAGGCGAGAGCTGAGGACCGGCTGCTGGTGCTTGCGCTGCATGGTGGCAGCGCGGAGAACGGCGAACTGCAGGTCATGTGCGAGTCGCGCGGCATCCCCTTCACAGGCTCCGGTTCGGCATCGTCGCATCTGGCGTTCGACAAGGTGTCGGCCAAGCGCTTTGCCGCGATCGCCGGCATCAAGGCGCCCGGCAGTGTTGCACTTGAAGATGTGGACAGCGCGCTTGCAGAGTATGGGCGCCTGATTGCAAAGCCGGCGAAGGACGGATCGAGCTACGGCCTCATTTTCGTCAATTCGACGCAGGATCTCGTCGCCGTCCGCCGTGCGGCCGCAGCCGAGGACTACCTGATCGAGCCTCATGTCGCGGGCGCCGAGGCGACCTGCGGCGTGCTGGAGCAACTGGACGGGTCGCTGATCGCGCTGCCGCCGGTCGAGATCATCCCGGCGGACGGCGCCTTCGACTATGAGGCCAAATATATCGCCAAGGCGACGCAGGAAATCTGTCCCGCGCGTTTTCCCGACGCGGTCAACGCCGCGATCATGGAGCAGGCGTTGCGGGCGCACAAAGCGCTGTCGTGCAGCGGCTATTCGCGGACCGATTCCATCATGACCGAGCAGGGGCCGGTCTATCTCGAAACCAACACCTTGCCGGGCCTGACCACGTCATCGCTTTACCCGAAGGCGCTGAAAGCAGTGGGAATCGCATTCGAGGATTTCCTGCAACTTCAGATCGACCTGGCAAAACAACGCCTGCAGAAATAGCGCGTTCCGGGTTTTGACGGAGGTATCCGTAAAATTCTTAAGATTTTGGCCCAAGTCTCTCAAAAATCGTATCAAAAAGCGCTCCCGTCGAACCGACTTTACCATTTGTTTACCAGTAGGCCCGAAGGTTAACGCTGGCGGCGCGTGTGGCGCTTGGCTGCCGGGGCGTGAGCTGTCGCGGATTTCCGCTTCGAGGACCGTCGACGCTGTCCGGCAATACCCAGGCGTCATCTGTTCCGTAACCCGCAAGTCCCTGCGGGAACAAGGTGTGATGAGCTCGTGCAATGGATGGTGCAGGACGCCTCGCTCGATCGATGAGATCGCCGGGGCCCGAAGTTGACCTGAGAGCGGCGGCGATTGGCGCCGTGGTCTTGCTGCGCGAGTGGCTGGGCCGTGGTCGCGCGCGCGCCAGGCATGCCCGGGGGGCTTCCGAGCGTCCGGAGCCGGCGCGGCCGATTGCCTTGATCGAGCGCTACATGCCGCAGCGGGCCGGCGTGATCGCCTCGGTCTTGCTGCTGCTCGCCAGCACCGGTCTTGGCATCGTGAAGGGCGGTCATCTCGAAGCCTTCACCACGGCGCTCGGCGATGCGCGCAACGCGATCGCCAATTCCGCGGGATTCCGCATCACCGCGGTTGCGATCAACGGCCGCAAGCAGTTGAACCAGGACGAAGTGCTGGCCATTGGCGGCGTGACGGGCCGCTCCTCACTGTTGTTCCTGGATGCCGCCGTGCTGCGCGACCGGCTGAAGGCCAATGCCTGGATCGCAGATGCGACAGTTCAGAAATTCTATCCGGGCGAGCTTCGGATCGACATCGTCGAACGCACGGCGTTCGCGCTGTGGCAGCAGGATGGCCGCCTCTCGGTGATTTCCGAGGATGGCGCCGTGCTCGAGCCCTATGTGTCACGCCGCTTCATGTCGCTGCCGCTGGTCGTCGGCAAGGGTGCCGAGACCCAGGCGCGGGATTTTCTCGCGCTGCTGGAGCGCTATCCGCAGGTGCGTTCGGCGACCCGGGCCGCGGTGTTCGTCGGCGAACGGCGCTGGAACCTGCGGCTCAAGGATGGCCTGGACATCCGCCTGCCGGAGCATGATGTCGGCAATGCGCTGGCGGCCTTGAGCAAGCTCGACAAGGAGGAGCGGCTGTTTTCCCGCGACATCGTCGCGGTCGACATGCGCCTGCCCGACCGGTTGACGGTGCAGCTGTCCGACGATGCGGCCAAGGCGCGCGACGAACTGTTCAAGGACAAGAAGCCCAAGAAGAAGGCCGGGGACGCATGACCGGCTTCCATCCCAACCAGACCCCGAAGACGCGTCCGACGCCGCAGAAGCGTACGGCGCTCGCGGCGTCGCTCGATATCGGCACCAGCAAGATCGCCTGCATGATCGCGCGGCTCAGGCCGTGCCCGTCAAACGGTGCCCTGCGCGGTCGCAGCCATGCCGTCGAACTGATCGGCTACAGCCAGATCCAGTCGCGCGGCGTCAAGTCCGGCGCGGTCGTCGATCTCGCCGAATGCGAGCAGGCGGTGCGGCAGGCGGTGTCGCTGGCCGAGCGCATGGCCAAGGTCCGGGTCGAATCGGTTCTGCTGTCGGCGACCGGCGGCCGGCTGCAAGGGCAACTGATCGAGGCGGCCGCCGATATTCACGGCGGCGCGGTGACCTCGGCGGACGTCTCCCGCGTCACCTCGGCCGGCATGCGCCACGCCACGGGCGAGGGCCGCACAGTGCTGCACGCGCTGCCGGTCGGCTACACACTCGATGGCGCCAAGGGCATTCGCGATCCCCGCGGCATGGTGGCCCGGCAATTCGGCGTCGACATGAATGTCGTCACCGCGGACGCGACGGTCGCGCGCAACCTGATGCTGGTGGTCGAGCGCTGCCATATCAATGTCGAAGCCATGGCGGCCAGCCCCTATATGGCCGGCCTGTCGGTGCTGACCGACGACGAGGCCGATCTCGGCGCGGCTGTGGTCGAGATGGGGGCGGGCACCACCACGATCGCAGTCTATTCGGCCGGGCGTTTCGTGCACGCCTCCGGGTTTGCGGTGGGTGGACACCACATCACCATGGACCTTGCGCGCGGCTTGAGCGCTTGCATTGCGGATGCCGAGCGAATCAAGACGTTATATGGCACGGTGCTGACCGGCGGCTCCGACGCGCGTGAGTTGATGTCCGTGCCGGCTGCCGGCGACGAGCGGGACGTTCCCCAAATCGTGTCGCGCGCCACCATTGGAAACATCGTTCGGCAGCGTGCGGAGGAGATATTTGAAATGGTCCGGGACCGGCTTGCGGATTCGCCTTTTGCTGCGGAGCCCAGGGCACGTGTCGTGTTGAGCGGTGGCGCGTCGCAGCTCACCGGGATTGCCGAACTCGCGACCCAGATTCTCGGCCGCCCGGTGCGGGTCGGCCGGCCGCTCGGCTTTGGCCGTTTGCCCAGCGAGGCGAAGACCGCCTCCTTCGCTGTTCCCACGGGGCTGCTGGTCTATCCGCAATACGCCCAACTCGAACATGTCGAACCGCGGCATACGCGGCAGCTCAGGACAGGGACTGACGGTTATTTCGGAAAGGTCGGACGATGGCTTCGCGAGGGCTTCTGATGGCTGTTTCCCGGCCAATTCGACTTCAATCAACTCCCGCGGCCAGCGGCCGGGGCCAACCCACGCGCGCGTAATCGAGAGGCACCCATGGCACTCAATCTCACTCCCCCCGACATCAGCGAGCTGAAGCCGCGCATCACTGTCTTCGGCGTGGGCGGCGCGGGCGGCAATGCCGTCAACAACATGATCACGGCCGGGTTGGAGGGCGTCGATTTCGTGGTCGCCAACACCGATGCGCAGGCGCTGACGATGTCGAAGGCGCCGCGAATCATCCAGATGGGCACCCAGGTCACCCAGGGGCTCGGCGCGGGCTCGCAGCCGGAGGTCGGCTCGGCAGCCGCCCAGGAGGTGATCGACGAGATTCGCGACCATCTGTCCGGCGCCAACATGGTGTTCGTCACCGCCGGCATGGGCGGCGGGACCGGCACCGGGGCGGCGCCCGTCATTGCCCGCACCGCGCGCGAGATGGGCATCCTGACCGTCGGCGTCGTCACCAAGCCGTTCCATTTCGAGGGCGCACGCCGCATGCGCACCGCCGAGTCCGGCATCGCCGAGCTGCACAAGGCGGTCGACACGCTGCTGATCATCCCGAATCAAAACCTGTTCCGGGTCGCCAACGAAAAGACCACCTTCGCCGATGCCTTCGCGATGGCCGACCAGGTGCTCTATTCCGGCGTCGCCTGCATCACCGATCTGATGGTCAAGGAAGGTCTCATCAATCTCGACTTCGCCGACGTCCGCGCCGTGATGCGGGAAATGGGCAAGGCGATGATGGGGACCGGCGAGGCTTCCGGCGACAAGCGGGCCTTGACCGCGGCCGAGGCCGCGATCGCCAACCCCCTGATCGACGATTCCTCGATGAAGGGCGCTCGCGGTCTCCTGATTTCGATTACCGGCGGCAAGGACCTGACGCTGTTCGAGGTCGACGAGGCCGCAACGCGGATTCGCGAGGAGGTCGACCAGGATGCCAACATCATCGTCGGCGCGACCTTCGACGAGGCGCTCGATGGCGTGATTCGTGTTTCGGTGGTCGCCACCGGCATCGAACAGGCGCAGATCGCCCGCAACGCGGCCACGTTGGCCGCTCCAGCGGTCGGTGCACCGGCTCCAGCCGCCGCCCCGCCGGAAAACCGTCTCGCCGACCTCACTGCGCGGCTTCGTGCCGACAATCAGCGGCTTGCCGAGCGTGCCGCCAAGCTCGATTCGCCAGGCCCGGCGCAGGCGACCCAGGCCGCCGCACCGCAGCCGGTGCGCCCGCCGAACAATGTCGAGCGGGGGGCCTTGGCCGCGATCGCCGCGGCAGTCGGTCCAGATGCAACGCCGGCGGCGCAAGCTCCCGCGCAGCCAGTCTCCTATGGCGATGTCACGGTCCGGCCGATCGCGCAGAAGCCGTCGTTGTTCCCCGAACATGACATCACCCGCGCCGAGACTCTTGAGCCGATCGCGCCGGAGACGTTCATCCCGCAGGCGGCCGAACGCCCTCCGGTTCGCGCGCCCCGGATGCCGAAATTCGAGGAGCTGCCGAAGCCGGCTCAGGCCGAAATCCGCCACGCCCGCGGCGATACCGAGGAAGACCACCCGCAGAAGGCGCGCCTGTCGCTGCTGCAGCGACTTGCCAATGTCGGGCTCGGCCGCCGCGATGAGGAGACCGAACCGCCGATCGCGGCGCGCGCCTCCGGTCCGTCCATGCCGCCGCTGCCGGATCGGAAACCGCAGCGCACGGTGGCTCAGCAGATCGCGGTCAATGAGCCGCCGGTATCAGAGTATGCACGTCGCCCGGCGCCGCAAGGATTGGACGTTCATGGCCGTCCCTCAGCTGTTGCTCCGGCGCCACAGGGCGACGATCATTTGGATATCCCGGCGTTCCTGCGCCGCCAGTCCACCTGAGGATTGTAACAGTCTCTGTAACAAAAGGGGTTCCAGCGTCATCTCTGGAACCCTTTCTTTTTGGCCGGATCGTTACACGGTTTAAACGTTAAGTAACTGATTCTGAATGATTAATTATTTGTGTCGGACTGCCATGGACGTGCCAGAGGGGCCTGCCGCCGTCGTAATTTGGCCGCCCTTGGGCGTGAATGCGGCAGAGATAGGGTAACAATCGGTAAAAAAGCGTGAGTTGGCGCTCTTTGGGGCAGTGCTAAGGTTCATCATGACTTGGGGGAGCTTGAGGACGCGAATCGGCCCACGGGCGGATTGGAAATCCTCGGGCAGGTCTTATGGGCGGTTTGGGATGAAATTTAGCCGGCAAACATCGCTTCGCGCGCAAGCCACCGTGACGGGTGTCGGCGTTCATTCTGGTACTCCTGTCAGTCTGACCCTGGGACCCGCTCCCACGGATGCGGGTTATGTTTTTATCCGGACCGGGCTCGAGGGATACGACCGGGAGGTTCAGGCTACCGCCGGTTCCGTGATCGCCACGGAATTCGCTACCGTTCTCGGCGACCGTGAGGGCCCGCTGGTGTCGACGGCGGAGCATGTTCTGGCCGCGCTGCGGGGGATGGGCGTCGATAACGCCACCATCGAGATCGATGGTCCGGAAGTTCCGATCATGGACGGCAGCGCCGCTGCTTTCGTCGCGGCCATCGATCAGGCCGGCATCGTGGCCCAATCGGCCTCCCGTCGCTTCATCCAGGTATTGAAGCCGGTGCAGGTGGCAATGGGTGCGTCGTTCGGCGAGCTGCGTCCCTACTCGACCGGTTTCCGCGCCGAAGTCGAAATCGACTTCACCAATCCGGTGATCGGACGTCAGAATTTCACCCTCGACCTCACCCCGGAGACGTTCCGCCGTGAAGTCTCCCGCGCCCGCACCTTCGGATGCATGGGCGACGTGGCTCGGCTGTGGAGCGCGGGCTTTGCGCTCGGAGCGTCGTTCGAAAATACGGTGGTGTTTGACGAGACCCGCCTGCTCAATACCGAAGGGTTGCGCTTTGCCGACGAATGCGCCCGTCACAAGGTTCTGGACGCCGTCGGCGATCTTGCGCTGGCCGGCTTGCCCTTGCTCGGCGCCTATCGCGCGGTTCGCCCCGGCCACAAGCTCAATCACGCCGTGCTGACGTCCCTGTTGGCCGATCGGTCGGCGTGGCGGGTGGTCGAAGCCGAGAGCGCACGTCGCGTCCGCAGCCATGCGGAGATGGGCAGCGGCACGGTCGGTGGCATGGTTGCCCCGGCCTATGGACCGGATGTGTCCTGACGGCTTTCGCCGGGAATTCAGACGAGAGAGCGAGAACCTCCGTTTCCATCGGAACGGAGGTTGAGTGTGTGGCTATGCCGGAACCCGACATGGGCGCATGACTGTCACACCAAACATCGGTGTCGTCGCCCGCGAAAGCGGGCGATCCAGTATTCCAGAGGCGCTTGGGATCAATCGAGAAGCCGCGGCGTACTGGATCACCCGCTTTCGCGGGTGATGACGACTGTCTTGGCGTCGATCTGACGGTCGCGAATCGCGCGCGGCAGGTTTGAGCGGGTTCGATCAGCCAGCTCACTCACAGCTTTCCGGAGCTCACGAAAAGTGATCGCTGCGATCATGACCACTTCGGAGAATGGGTGCTAGAGTGCATCGATTGCGCGCTTAAGCCGTTCTTTTCTCAGCCGTTCTTTTCCCATGGTAACCATGTCTCCTGTGGATTGGCAGGGGGCGCCTTATTCCCGGCGAATTGGCTGCCTATCCGGTTGGTTAAGGGATTTTTTTGAGCTACACAGGCCCTCGGTCACATGGCTCGCGCCAGGGGCACGATATCACCGCGTCCCATGACCGCTTTCATGGGGTGCAGGCGTCCAAATCGCAGTCGTCGGGTTCGAAAAGCTCATGTCGGTCAAGCTTCTTCAGCGCAAACTGCGCAGCCTGTCGGCCCACTCCGGTGCCGCCGATCACAGCATCCTCAGTCGGGCGCGGCTGGCGTTGTCATTGATTGTTCTGGCGATTCCCTTGAGCGGCTGTGGCACCGGTGCGCTCTGGGACAAGTTCCTGGCCAAGGACGATACCTTCGTCGAGGAGCCGGCTGACAAGCTCTACAATGAGGGCTTGTACCTCATGAACCAGCGCAAGGACCTCAAGGCCGCCTCCAAGAAGTTCGAAGAGGTCGATCGGCAGCATCCTTATTCGGATTGGGCCCGCAAATCGCTGCTGATGTCGGCCTACTCCTTCTACAATGCCGGCGACTATGACAGCTGTATCGGTGCCGCGACGCGCTACGTGACGCTGCATCCTGGCAGTCCGGACGCGGCCTATGCGCAATATCTGATCGCAGCCTCGCATTATGACCAGATCCCGGACATCAGCCGCGACCAGGGCCGCACCGAGAAGGCCATCGCCTCACTCGAAGAAGTGGTCCGCAAATATCCCACCTCCGAATATTCCGTCAGCGCCAAGGCCAAGCTGCAGGGCGCCCGCGACCAGCTCGCCGGCAAGGAGATGGATATCGGCCGCTACTACATGGAAAAGCGTGACTACACGGCGGCCATCAACCGCTTCAAGACCGTGGTGACGCAGTACCAGACCACTCGCCACGTCGAGGAAGCCTTGGCGCGCCTGACCGAAGCCTACATGACCATCGGGATCGTCGGCGAGGCGCAGACGGCGGCCGCCGTGCTGGGACACAATTTCCCCGACAGCCGCTGGTACAAGGACGCCTATAATCTCGTGAAGTCAGGTGGTTATGAGCCGAACGAGAATCAGGGCTCCTATATCTCCAAGGCCTTCAAGAAGCTCGGTCTCGGCTAGGGCGCCTTCCAGCGGTCCGGGGCCCTGCGGAGCTGCGCAAGTTCCCGGTTCATTGTGAACCATGGACTCGTCATGGCGTTCGCGTGTTGCGAACTTGCCATTCCAAAAGACGGGTGCGATCGGCTATCCTGATATTCTCTGATTCAGGCGTTATCTGATCGCGGCGCACCGGACGGGTCGTTCGGAACCGCCACACTGGGACTTTTCTGGCATGCTGGCGCGTCTGTCGATCCGCGACATCGTCCTGATCGAACGGCTCGATATCGAGTTCTCCCGTGGTCTTGCGGTGCTGACCGGCGAGACCGGCGCGGGCAAGTCGATTCTGCTCGATGCGTTCGCGCTCGCGCTCGGCGGCCGCGGCGATGCCGACCTGGTCCGCCATGGCGCGGAGCAGGGCCAAGTCACCGCGATGTTCGACGTGCCGAAGGGGCATCCGGCGTCCGTGATCCTCACAGCCAACGGTCTCGATGATACCGGCGAGATGATTCTGCGGCGCGTGCAGTTCGCCGACGGCCGCACCCGCGCCTTCATCAACGACCAGGCGATCAGCGTGCAGACCTTGAAGGCGGTCGGCGCGGCCCTGGTCGAAATTCACGGCCAGCACGACGAGCGCGCGCTGGTCGATGCCTCGACCCATCGTCGCCTGCTCGATGCCTTTGCCGGTCTGGAGAAGGATGTCACTGCGCTGGAGGTGTTGTGGGCGGCGCGGCGGGCCGCCACGTCGGCGCTGGACGAGCATCGGGCCGGCATGGCGCGCGCCGCGCGCGAGGCGGATTACCTGCGCCACGCCTCCGACGAACTCAAGACGCTGGCGCCCAAGGACGGCGAGGAGACCGCACTCGCCCAGCGCCGCAGCACGATGATGCAGGGCGAGAAGATCGCATCCGATCTGCGCGAGGCGCAGGACGCCGTCGGCGGCGATCATTCGCCGGTGGCGGCGTTGTCGGCCGCGGTGCGGCGGCTGGAACGCCGGGCCGGCAGCATGCCGGCGCTGGTCGAGCCCGCCGTGAAAGCCATCGATGTCGCGATCAACGCGCTGGAAGAGGCGGACCAGCATCTCACCGCAGCGTTGGCGGCGACCGACTTCGACCCCCTGGAACTGGAGCGGATCGAGGAGCGCCTGTTTGCGCTCCGCGCCGCCTCGCGCAAATATTCGACGCCTGTGGATGCGCTGGCGGCGCTCGCGGCCAAATTCGCCGCCGATGTCGCCTTGGTCGACGCCGGTGCCGAGCGGTTGAAGACGCTGGAGGCGGCGGCCGGGGAAGCCGAAGCGCGCTATGGCGCTGCGGCGGAAAAGCTGTCCGCCGCGCGGACGAAGGCCGCGGACAGGCTCAACAAGGCGGTTAATGCCGAACTGGCGCCGCTGAAGCTCGAACGTGCGAAGTTCATGACCGAGGTCGCAAGCGATGCGGCCTCGCCGGGGCCGCAAGGCATCGATCGGGTGGAGTTCTGGGTGCAGACCAACCCGGGAACGCGGCCGGGGCCGTTGATGAAGGTGGCGTCGGGCGGCGAGCTGTCGCGGTTCCTGCTGGCGCTGAAAGTGGTGTTGTCCGATCGCGGTTCGGCGCCGACCCTGGTGTTCGACGAAATCGATACCGGTGTCGGCGGCGCGGTGGCGGACGCCATCGGCGCCCGGCTGGCCCGGCTGGCCTCCCAGGTGCAGGTGATGGCGGTGACCCATGCGCCGCAGGTGGCGGCCCGCGCCGATCAGCATCTCCTGATCTCGAAGGATACGCTCGACCGCGGCAAGCGCGTCGCCACCCGCGTCAACGCGCTGGCCGCCGATCACCGCCGCGAGGAAATCGCCCGCATGCTGGCCGGCGCCGAGATCACCGCCGAGGCCCGCGCCGCGGCGGACCGGCTCTTGAAGGCGGCGACGGCGTGATTTTGGGTGTCATTCCGGGGCGGTCCCGGAATCTCGAGATTCCGGGTTCGTGCTTCGCACGCCCCGGAATGACGCTCTCAGACACAAATCGACTCGTACAAATCAATCCATTTCGGATTTTGCGCTTCAATCAACTGAACCTTCCAACTCCGCTTCCATTTCTTGAGTTCTTTTTCGCGTGAAATCGCGGAAATCGGATCGTCATAGATTTCGAACCAAACAAGTCGCGTGATATTGTATTTGGAGGTGAAGCTTGGAACGGCCTTTGTCCGATGCTCGTAAACGCGACGCACGAGATCGTTGGTCATACCGATGTAGATTGCTCCATCCTTACGGCTTGCCAGGATATAAACGTAGTAGCTCATGACGCCTTCCGCTCTCTCCACCGTCATTCCGGGGCGTGCGAAGCACGAACCCGGAACCTCGAGATTCCGGGTTCGGTCCTTCGGACCGCCCCGGAATGACGTGCCATAATTTCAATCATGATCGCAAAGTCGAAAAAGCCACTCCCCGACGTTACCGACCTCACCAAGGCGCAGGCCAAGGTCGAGCACAAGCGCCTGGCGCTGGACATCGAAACGCACGACCGTCGCTATTATCAGGACGACGCGCCGACGATTTCCGATGCCGCTTACGACGCGCTGCGCCAGCGCTTCAACGCCATCGAGGCGCGGTTTCCGGACCTCGTCACCAGCGCGTCGCCGTCGCAGACCGTCGGCGTCGCCCCTACGGGCCGCTTCAAGAAGGTCCGCCACGCGGTGCCGATGCTGTCGCTCGACAACGCTTTTGCCGAACAGGACGTGATCGATTTCGTCGGCCGCATCGAGCGCTTTCTCAAGCTCAAGGACGACGAAATCGCGTTTTCCGCCGAACCCAAGATCGACGGTCTGTCGATGTCCTTGCGCTACGAGGGCGGCGAACTGGTCACCGCCGCGACCCGCGGCGACGGCGCCGAGGGCGAGGACGTCACCGCCAATATCCGGACGCTGAACGACGTGCCGCAGAAGCTCAAAGGCCGTCATGTGCCCGCGGTCTGCGAGGTGCGCGGCGAAGTCTACATGACCAAGCAGGGCTTCCTGGCGCTGAACGAACGGCAGAAGGCAGCCGGCGACACCGTCTTCGTCAATCCGCGCAATTCGGCCGCGGGCTCGTTGCGCCAGAAGGATCCGACGATCACCGCCGCGCGGCCGCTCGGCTTCTTCGCCTACGCCTGGGGCGAGATGAGCGACATGCCCGAGGAGACCCAGTCCGGCATGATCCGATGGTTCGAGCGCTGCGGCTTCAAGACCAATCCGCTGACAAAGCCCTGCCGTTCGGTCGAAGCGCTGATCGCCTTTCATCGCGGCATCGAGGAGCAGCGCTCGCATCTCGATTACGACATCGACGGCGTGGTCTACAAGGTCGACCGCATCGACTGGCAGGAGCGGCTCGGCTTCGTGTCGCGCACGCCGCGCTGGGCGATCGCGCACAAATTCCCGGCCGAGCGCGCCATGACGGTGCTGCGGGATATCGAGATCCAGGTCGGCCGCACCGGCTCGTTCACGCCGGTCGGCAAGCTGGAGCCGATCGGGGTCGGCGGCGTCATCGTGCAGAACGTGACGTTGCACAATGAGGACTACATCAAGGGCATCGGCGGCGACGGCGAGCAGTTGCGCGAGGGCCGCGACATCCGGATCGGCGACACCGTCATCATCCAGCGCGCCGGTGATGTCATTCCTCAGGTCGTCGACGTCGTGATCGACAAGCGGCCGAACGACGCCAAAGAGTTTCATTTCCCGAAGAAATGCCCTTGTCCGCTGCACACCGATGTGGTGCGCGAGGAAACCGCGACCGGCGAGGAGAGCGCGCGGGCCCGCTGCAGCGGCGAGTTCGCCTGTCCCTACCAGAAGATCGAACACCTGAAGCTGTTCGCCTCGCGCCGCGCCTTCGACATCGATGGATTGGGCGAGAAGCAGATCGAGTTCTTCTTCGAACAGCAATGGGTGCGCGAGCCGGCCGACATCTTCACGCTGCCAGCGCGCAACGCCAGGATCAAGCTGGAGAGCAATGAGGGCTATGGCGAGACCTCGGTGCGCAATCTGTTCGCCGCGATCGAGCAGCGGCGGACTATCGCGCTGGAGCGCTTCATCTATGCGCTCGGCATGCGCCATGTCGGCGAGACCACAGCGTTGGCGCTGGCGCGCGGCTACGGCTCATGGCAGGCGTTCCACGACGCCTGCCTCAAGGTGACACATGGCGACGAAGAGGCGATCGCCGAGATGGATGCGATCGACCAGATCGGCGAGACCGTGATCAAGAGCGTCGCGGCCTATTTCGGCGAAGACCATAATCGCGGCATCGTCGAGCGGCTCACCAAAGAGGTCACCATCCTCGACGCGGAGAAGCCGAAGAGCAATTCGGCCATTGCCGGCAAAACCGTGGTGTTCACGGGATCGCTGGAGAAGATGACGCGCGACGAGGCCAAGGCGACAGCCGAACGCCTCGGCGCCAAGGTGTCAGGCTCGGTGTCGAAGAAGACCGACTATCTGGTCGCGGGCCCCGGCGCCGGCTCGAAGCTCGCGGAGGCCCTGAAGCATGGCGTCACGGTCTTGACCGAAGACGAGTGGCTGCAGCTGATCGGGGAGTGAGGGCATTTCTGTCGGGGTTTTTCGGCCTCGCCACACACCCGGTCGTCATCATCCGCGAAAGCGGGTGATCCAGTACGCCGCAGCTTCTCGATTGATCACGATCGCCTCTGGAATACTGGATCGCCCGCTTTCGCGGGCGACGACACCGATGGTTGGTGTGACAGTAATGCGCCCATGTCGGGTTCCGGCATAGCCACACACTCGGTTGCCATCATCCGCGAAGGCGGATGATCCAGTGCGCCGCGGGTTCTCGATCAATCACGATCGCCTCTGGAATACTGGGTCGCCGCTTTCGCGGGCGACGACACCGATGGTTGGTGTGACAGCAAAGCGCCCATGTCGGGTTCCGGGATAGCCACACACTCGGTCGTCATCATCCGCGAAAGCGGATGATCCAGTACGCCGCAGCTTCTCGATTGATCACGATCGCCTCTGGAATACTGGATCGCCCGCTTTCGCGGGCGATGACACCAATGATGGGGTGACAAACATGACGTCCCTCACATCACCCCGGCCTCTTCCTCCTCCGCCTGCTCGATCAGCGCTTCGCTGACCACGACGGTCCGGCGCGGCACCAGGACAATCATGGTCGAGGCGCAGGCGATCGAGAGCACCGCGATCGCCGACGTCAGCGGCAGGGTGCTGTCGAAATGGCCGCCACACCAGGCGCCGAATTGCGACACCAGCGAGCCGATCCCCATCTGCAGGAAGCCCATCGCGCCCGACGCGGTGCCGGCGGCTTCGGGACGCACGCTGATGGCGCCAGCGGCCGAGTTCGACATCACGAAGGCGTTGCCGAACATCACGATCATCTGGGTGCCGAACAGCCATGCTGGCGCGTGGTGGAAGCCGGTGAGGCTCCAGATCAGGTTCAGGCCCGTGCCGACCAACTGCAGCGCGAGCCCGAACCAGATCAGCTTGTCGAGCCGATGGCGCGGGGCGAAGCGGACGCAGAACAGATTGCCGATCAGGTAGGCGAAGCCGGTGCTCGCAAACCATGCGCCATATTCGGCGCTGGAGCGGCCCATCTGCGTCACCACGATGTACGGCCCGCCGCCGGCAAAGGCGAAAATGATCTGCGAGGCCAGCACCTGGCACAGCACGTAACCGATGAAGGCGCGGCTGCCGAGAAGGTTGCCGACGTCGCCGCGGAAGCCGCCGGTGGCAATGCGGTCGCGGCGGGTTTCAGGCAGGGCCAGCGCAATGGCTATTGTCACGGCGAGCGACCCGGCCGTGATGCAATAGAAAATGGCGCGCCAGCCGAACGTGGTCTCGATCAGGCCGCCGGTCAGCGGGCTCAGCATCTGCGCGATCATCATGACCGCGATGACGAGGCTGATCATCGAGCTGATGCGCTCGCGGCTGTAGAGATCGCGGATGATGGCGCGGCTCACCACCATGCCGGTGGCGCCGCCGAGCGCCTGCAGGAAGCGCGCGGCGATCAGCTGCGGCAGGGTCTCGGCGAAGATGCAGGCGGCGCTGGCTGCGACCATCAGGCCGAGGCCGGCGAGCAGCACCGGCCGGCGTCCGAACTTGTCCGACAGCGGTCCCATGATGATCTGCGAGCAGGCAATGCCGACCATGTAGAGCGACACCGTCATCTGCGCGATGGAAATGTCGCGGCTGAACGTCGAGGCCAGTTTCGGCAGCGCTGGCACCAGCAGATAGAGCGAGATCGGCGCCACACCGGTCATCGCCACCAGCAGCATCAGCATGACGCGGGAGGTCGCGAGCCCGCTTCTATCCGTCTCGGCCGGCGGTTTGCCCGTCATTCCATGCATGCGGCGGCTCGATGCGGTTCGGATGTCGTCGAACCGAACTGTAGCGGCATGGCGCAGGACGGATATGGACGTTTCGGAATGCGGCTATGCCGATGGCGGGAGAGGGTGGGCGCTGTATCGAACCACCATGGAGGTGTCGTCACCCGCGAAAGCGGGTGACCCAGTATTCCAGAGGCGGCCAGGCTTGAACCGAGAGGCCGCGGCGTACTGGGTGCCCCGCTTTCGCGAGGGCATGACAGTAGAGGATGCCGCACCGTCCCGGAATGTCGGCTCCTACAACGACAGCGGCGCCGTCGCGGCGTCGAGCCACGCCCTGGTTGCTTCGTCGAGATGCGGACGGACTTCGTGGCGCACCCGGGCATGGTACGCATTGAGCCAGCTGAGCTCATCGGCGCTCAGCATGTAGAGATCGATCAAGCGGCGGTCGATCGGCGCCAGGGTCAGCGTCTCGAAAGCGTTCATCGGCTTCTCGGCGCCTTCGATGTCGATGCCGACGACGAGTTCGAGATTCTCGATCCGGATGCCGTAGCCGTCGGTCTTGTAGTAGCCGGGCTCGTTGGAGAGGATCATGCCGCGCTTCAGGGCCGCGGTGCCGAGCTTGGAAATCCGCCCCGGGCCTTCATGTACCGAGAGATAACTGCCGACGCCATGTCCGGTGCCGTGCTCGAAATCGAGGCCGGCCTGCCACAGGAACTGCCGCGCCAGCGTGTCGAGCTGGGCGCCGCTGGCGCCGTCGGGGAAAATCGCGCGCGCAATGGCGATATGGCCGCGCAGCACGCGGGTGAAGCGGTCGCGCATCTCCGCGGTCGGCTCGCCGATCGCGATGGTCCGGGTGACGTCGGTGGTGCCGTCCTCATATTGCGCGCCGGAATCGATCAGCAGCAGATCGCCGGGCGCGATCCGACGGTTGCTCTTGCGGGTGACGCGGTAATGCACGATGGCGCCGTTCGGCCCGGTGCCGGCGATGGTCGGAAACGACACGTCCTTGAGCGCGCCGGTGTCGCGGCGGAATGTCTCCAGCGCCTCCACCGTGTCGATCTCGGTGAGCCGCCCCGACGGCGCTTCGTGATCGACCCAGGCGAGGAACCGCGCCAGGGCCACCGCATCGCGGCGATGCGCCGTTCTGGTTCCTTCGATTTCGGCCGCGTTCTTGGGAGCCTTCAGCAGGCTGACGGGATCATTGCCGCGAACCGGCTTTCCGCCGGCGGCCGTAATCAGCCGGCTCAGCGCGTCGGCCGCGGTGGCGGTGTCGAGCGCGATGGCCGTGCCGCCCTGGCCAAGTGCGGTGAGGCGGGGCGCCAACGCCTCCGGCTCCTCGACATCGGCGGATTGTTCCAGATAATCGCGCGTCGCGTTCGACAGCTTGCGGTGGTCGATGAACACGATCGGCCGGCCCTCCCTGGGTACCAGCGCGTAGGACAGCGGCAGAGGCGTGTGAGCCACGTCGGCACCGCGGATATTGAAGGTCCAGGCGACCGCGTGCGGGTCGGAGAGCACGAGCGCCGCGGCGCCGAGCTTCTCGACCTCGCGCCGGATGCGGTTGAGCTTGTCGGCCCCGGTCTCGCCGGCGAATTGCAGCGGGTGGATCGTCACCGGACCGAGCGGAGCGGGCGGACGTTCGCCCCAGACCGCATCGACCGGATTGCTCTCGACCGCGACCAGTTCCGCGCCGGCTCTGGTGCAGGCGGCCGCCAACCGTTCGGCTGCCGAAGATGTGTGCAGCCACGGATCAAATCCTAGGCGGTCGCCGGGAGCAAGCTGCGTTCCGAGCCAGCTCTCCGGCGGCGGATCGGCCAGCGGCTGGATCGTCCATGCCTTGCCGTCGATCTGCTTGCCGGCCTGCAGGGTGTAGCGCCCATCAACAAACAGCGCGGCCTCTCGCGTCAACACGATGGCAAGCCCGGCCGAGCCGGTAAAGCCGGTGAGCCAGGGCAGCCGCTCCTCGGACGGGGGCAGATATTCGTTCTGCTGCTGGTCGGCGCGGGGGATCACGAAGCCCGTCAGCTTCCGCCGCGCCAGTTCCTCGCGAAAGGCGGACAGCCGCGCGCTGAGCGCGATGCCCGCCTCGGGATCTTCGAATGTCTGGAAGTGTGCTTCGAACATTGAACCTACTCTAAAGTCGCACGGAGAAGTCTGCGACGTGCTGCAATTTGGCTTGATTTTGGCATAGGATACAATCCAATCGCATTGAAGCGAAATGGGCCGGGTTGTCGTCACAGGCAAATCGGACCCGGTGATGACAGGGGAAATGCCGTGGAGTGATCAACTCAATGTTGAAGGGAACGTCATGCCTGCCTTTACCTTTGAGAAACTCTCTCCGCCCACCGTTCGCGGCGCGAGCGCTGCACCCGTTGCCAATGAGCCCCTTGCCAAGAAACCCCGTGCCAAGAAGCCGCGCCGCCTGTTCGGCCACATGATTGATCGCTTCGTCGAGGCGCGTATCAGAAAGAACCTCCGGAAGCAGAGAGGCGTAACGCCGCAACAGCCGGAATAGTCCCGATCCCTGCACCCGCGGCCTTCATCTCACAGTTTTCGCGCCGGTCGGAGCGAACGATCGAGTCATTGGTCGCCCCTCGCGCCGAACTCCAGCTTCGTCCGTGATCCCTGCGATGATCGGCGCGGCCGATCCTCATCCAACGTAGCCGAGCAGCAGGCTGCTCCAGCCTTCGAGCTTGAGGTGACGCAGCGGCACCAGCCCGCGCGCGCGATAGGCCGCGATCACGCTCGTTGCCTGATGGTTGAGAAGGCCGGACAAGACGACCAGTGCCCCCGGCGCAAGGTGCTGCACCATCGGTCTGGCAAGGTGCCGCAACGGATTGGCGAGGATATTGGCCAGCACCAGATCGAACGGTGCGTGCTGCGCGAAATCCGCGCCCGAAAAGCCGGTGGCGCAGATCACCCGCACCAGGTTCCCGACGCCATTCAATTTCGCATTGTCGCGGGCGACCTGGACCGACATCGGATCGATGTCGCTCGCCAGCACCTCTCCGCGCAGTGCCTTCGCCGTCGCGATGGCAAGCACCGCGGTGCCGGTACCGAGGTCGAGCACGCGCCGCGGACGATACGCCTTCAGCACATGGTCGAGCAGCAGCAGGCAGCCGCGCGTGGTGCCGTGATGGCCGGTGCCGAAGGCGAGCGCCGCCTCGATCTCGATCCCGAGCTTGTTGGCGGGAACGCGGGCGCGATCATGCTCGCCGTGGACGACGAACCGTCCCGCGGGTACGGGAACGAGGTTGTCGAGGCTGGCCTTGACCCAGTCCTTGGCCTCGATCGTATCGAAGGCGGTGCTCCGCGCGATCGCCTCGCCGGCGGCGTTGCGCACGAGGTCACGGACCAGCCCCTGATCCGGCGGCTCGGCAAAATGCATCGTGACGTCCCATCGCCCGTCCGGCCGCTCGGACGCGGCGACCGCCGCATCGTCGTCGAAAATCAACTCGGTGAGGAGATCGACGGCGGCCCTGGCCGCCTGTTCGTCGGCAACAGCGAAGCTCGCGCGGTGGGTGGCGGCAGTCAGATTCATCGGCGATCCAAAAATATTTTTGCGCGGGCCGCTCACGTGTTTGCTGCTCGCGCCGGCCTGGACGCGAGTCGTGAGCAAGACGGGATTGGCAGCGACTGCTACATGGTCGGCGCCCCCACCGCTACAACCTAGGCGGTAATCGTTTGTTCTGACGGGGTTTTTACGGGGGTGTGGCGCGGCTCTACGGGAAACTACCTGGTTTAGGATGACCCTGGTAAGGGCTGCGGCAAGAGGGTACCGCGAAATTTCCTTCAAATTTGAGGAGAAATCGTCCCTGAATATCGGTCAAACTTACTCAATCGGCGTTTAAACAACCTTAGATGTTAGAACCTAGGTTGCCCATCACGGAGCGAGGGGGCCACCCTGGTTCCAACAGTGTGAGAAGCAGGGCGGAGAGCCATGAGGGCAGTTTTTTCAGGATTTTTGAAGGATGAGTCAGCGGCCACAGCCATCGAGTATGCATTGATCGCAGCCGGGATTGCGATCGCGATCATTGGGGCGTTGGGTGGCGTCAAAGACGCGCTCGTGACCGTTTTCACGACGATCAGGGACAAGCTACTAGCAGCCTAGTCGAACCAAGTTACGGCGTTCTCAGAAAAAGGACCGGGTGCCCGCACCCGGTCCTTTTTTGTGGGCGACGGTGTCCCGCGGACCGAACTTCCACCGGGTATCCACAAGCCCGGGCCGACGTCTTGCAGAGGATTCCCCCAGTTTCTTCGACACCGTGTCCACCGCTTCCCCACAGACTTATCCATAGGGATTTGCACAGGTCATACCGCGATCCTCCACAGCCTCTCCCGCGGCTTGTCCGCGAGCGGCACACAGCCGGTCCCGACCGCCATCCCGAGGTTTTCCTCAGTCTGTCCACAGCACTGGGCGACCACATCTGCGAGTCTCATCCGTCTGCGTCGGGTGCCGGCGTCGCCGAGCCGGCGCATGGCGCTTGGCTCAGCCAAACAGCGCCCGGTGGTCGCGCAAAATCACGCCCGCCGCGTTGTGGCCGGGGGCGCCGGTGACGCCGCCGCCGGGATGCGCGCCGCTGCCGCAGTGATAAAGGCCTTTCAAGGGCCCGCGATAGTCGGCGTGCCCCAGCATCGGGCGTGCCGAGAACAGCTGGTTCAGGCTCAGCGCGCCATGGAATATATCGCCGCCGAGCAGGCCGAACTCGCGCTCGAGGTCGAGCGGCGTGAGGGCCTGTCGCCCGAGCACGCTTTGCGCGAAACCCGGCGCGTAGGCATCGACTGTCGCGATCATGAGGTCGGCGACCTCATCGCGATGATCGTCCCAGGAGGTGCCGTCGGGCAATTGCGGCGCGACATGCTGGCAGAACAGGCTTGCGACATGCTGGCCTTTCGGCGCCAGCGTGTCATCGAGCGTGGACGGGATCAGCAGTTCGACCACGGGCGCGCGGCTCCAGCCATGGTCGCGCGCATCCTGCCAGGCGCGATCCATATAGGCGAGGCTCGGCGCGAGGATGATGCCGGCGGAGAGATGATCGCCCGCGCCGGGCAATGCGGTGAACGAGGGCAGGGCGGCCAAAGCCACATTCATGCGGAAGGTGCCGGAGCCGTTGCGCCAGTTTTTGATGCGCGCGAGAAAATCAGCCGGCAGCGCGTGTGCCGGGACGAGGCGCGTATAGAGCAGCTTCGGATTGACGCCTGACACGACATATTTCGCGCGGATGCTCTCGCCATTGTCGAGCACGACGCCTGCGGCGCGGTTACCTTCGACGATGAGTTCGCGCACGCCATTGCCGGTCTCGATCTCGACGCCGTGCCCGCGCGCGGCGCGTGCCATGGCCGTTGTGATCGCACCCATGCCGCCGATGGCATGGCCCCAGACGCCCTTCTTGCCGTTCACTTCGCCGAACGCATGATGCAGCATCACATAGGCCGAACCGGCGGCATAAGGGCTCGCGTAATTGCCGACGATGGCGTCGAAGCCGAACAGCGCCTTGACCAGGTCGTTATCGAAGCGCTCGTCCAGCATCTCGCCCGCCGACCGCGTGAACAGGTCGAGCAGCGAGCGCTGCTGCTCCAGCGACAGGCCGCGCAGGATATTGGCGGTGCCAAGCGCGTTGAGGGATTCGCGGATCGCGTTGGCGCCAAAGCCGTCGACCAGGTTCGGCGGGGCGCGCAGCACGAACTGGCGCAGCACGTCGGCGATGGCTTCCAGCTCCGCGGCGAAAACGTCGAATGTGGCCGCGTCGCGTGTGCTGAGCCTGGCCACCGACTCCTGCGTGCGGCCCTCGCCGGTGAGCAGATAGCGGCCGTCGGGCGCGGGCAGGAAATTCTGCGCCCGGCGCTCGACGATCGTCAGCCCGTGCTCGGCGAGCTTGAGGTCCGCGATGATCTTCGGGTTGAGCAGGCTCACCGTGTAGGCTGCAACGGAGTTGCGGAAGCCGGGATGGAACTCTTCCGTGACCGCCGCGCCGCCGACCACCTCGCGCCGCTCGACCACGGCGACGCGCAGGCCGGCCATCGCGAGGTAGGCCGCGCAGGTCAGGCCGTTATGCCCGGCTCCGATGATGACAACGTCTGCTTCGTTCATGTTCGCTTCAAGAAGAGCTGATTATTTTGCGTCATTCCGGGATGGTCCGCCCAAGTCGGCAAGAGCCGACTTGGATGGACCAGACCCGGAATCTCGAGATTCCGGGTTCGATGCTTTGCATCGCCCCGGAATGACGCTGAGTTTGATCTTCCCGCGCCCCGGAATGACGCGGGGTCGGACGCTCGCATTGCCCCCAAATGACGCTTCTTATCCTGCATTGCCCGCGCTGTCTCCCTATGCTCCATTCCCCCCTCCGGCGCCCGCCGGTCTGTCTTGTCCGCGCGGCTTTCGCAGCCTCAGAACACCATCGCCGGAGCCTTCATGACACTGTTTGAGACGTCCGCCGCCACGGACCAGCCTTCGCCGTCGCGAAACCGCCTGGTGCTCGTGGTCTATACGGCGGCGATCTTCGTCAGCGCGCTGCTGCTGTTTTCGGTGCAGCCTTTGTTCACCAAGATGGTTTTGCCACGGCTCGGCGGATCGCCCGCGGTATGGTCGGTGGCGATGGTGTTTTTCCAGACTTTGCTGCTCGCCGGCTATGCCTATGCCCACATGCTGATGCAGATCCGCAACCGTGCCATCCCCGTCGTCATTCATCTGGTGCTGCTCGTTGTCGCGCTGCTGACCTTGCCGCTGTCGATTGCCAGCGGCTGGGGCGAGCCGCCGACATCGGGTTACGCGTTCTGGCTGCTCGGCCTGTTCGTCGTCTCGATCGGGCTGCCGTTCTTCGCGCTGGCCGCCAACAATCCGCTGTTGCAAGCCTGGTTCGTCCGCACCGGACACCCCGCCGGACCGGATCCCTATTTCCTGTATGCGTCCTCGAACATCGGCAGCTTCCTGGCGCTGTTGTCCTATCCGCTGCTGGTGGAGCCGCTCTTCACCCTGCGCATGCAGAATCTGATGTGGACCGGCGGCTATGGCATTCTGATCCTGTCGATCGCCGCCTGCGGCACGCTGCTGCTGCGCTCGCCGGTGCTCGCTGTCGCCGATCTCGAAACCGAGGACACCCGCGCCCCGTCGTGGCTGTCGCGCGCCCGCTGGATCTTCCTGGCCGCGGTGCCGTCCGGCCTCCTGATCGCGGTGACCGCGCATATTTCCACCGACGTCGCGGCGGCGCCGCTGCTCTGGGTGCTGCCGTTGTCGCTTTACCTGTTGACCTGGGTGCTGGTGTTTCAATCGCGCCCGCTGCTGCCGCACAAATGGATGCTGCTGCTGCAGCCGCTGGCGATCCTCGGCGTCATTTCGCTGCTCGCGGTCGGTGGCGAGCAGAACCTGCTGCTGACGCTCGGCGGGCATCAAGTGTGCTTCTTCGTCATCGCGATGGCCTGCCACGGCGAACTCGCGCGCACGCGACCACCGGCCAGATATCTCACCGGCTTCTATGTCGCACTGTCGTTCGGCGGCATGATCGGAGGGCTGTTCGCCGGCCTGATCGCGCCGTTCAGCTTCTCGTGGGTCGCCGAATATCCGATCCTGCTGGCGCTGGCAGCCCTGTGCCGGCCGACCGGAGGCGACGAACGGCGCCTGGGCAACTGGTACTGGCTCCTGCTCGCGGCGCTCGCCATCGCGCTGATCGCGCCGATCTGGTTTCCCGGCAAGCCCTTCGCCTGGCTCGAAGCGCATCGGGTCTGGGTGGCGACCGCGGTCGGCGTGGTCGCCCTGGTGCTCGCGCTCGGGCTCAACGCCGACCGCTGGAAGATCTTTGCGACGGTCGCGCTCGCGCTCGCGCTGATCCGCCTCTATCCGTCGGATGACGGGCGGGTCGAGACCGTTCGCAGCTTCTTCGGCGTCCACAAGATCGTGGTGACGCCGCATGGCCAGTATCACGTGCTGATGCACGGCACGACGATCCACGGCGCCCAGAAATTCCAGAACGATGACGGCAGCCCGCTGACCGGGCGCCCGGAGCCGATCAGCTACTATCACAGGGATGGCGGCATCGGCCGGGCGATCACGGCGATCCGCGAACGAAAGGCGGCGCCGCTCCGGGTCGCGGTAATCGGTGTCGGCTCCGGCACGCTGACCTGCGCCGCCGAGCCGGACGAGACGTGGACCTTCTTCGAGATCGACCAGACCATGGTCGATACCGCGCGCGATCCGAAGTATTTCTCCTATATCCGCAATTGCGAGCCTGACCTCAAGCCGGTCATCGGCGACGCGCGGCTGACCTTCGCCAGGGAGCCCGACGGCATCTACGATCTCATCATCGTGGACGCCTACTCATCGGATGCGATCCCGATCCATCTCGCCACCGAGGAGGCGATGAAGATCTACAAGGACAAGCTGGCGCCGCAGGGGGCGGTGGTCATGCACGTCTCCAACCGGCACCTCGAACTGGCCAGCGTGGTCGTCGGCATCGCCGATGCCAACGACTTGAAGAGCTGGGTCTATAGCGAGGATTCCGGGCGCGACGACGAATACATCTTCTCGACCTCGGTGGTGATCTCCGCGCGCGAGGAAGCCGATGTCGGCAAGCTGGCGTCCTCCGAGCAATGGACGGAGACGGAGGCCAACGAAAACCAGCGGATCTGGACCGACGACTATTCCAACGTGCTCGGTGCGGTCTGGCGGCGCCTGCGCGACGGCGAGCAGTAAGGGGGGATGGCGAGATGCAGGTGTGGCATGTCCTCATCGGGATCGGGATGATGGTGACCGTGGCGCTCGGGCAAACCAGCGCGGGGGCGGAGGACTTCCTTGCGGGACCAAGACTCTACGCCGACGTGGCGCGGTACGCCTCGTTCGGTTCGCACCGGTTCGGCTCGCCCGGCGACCGCGCCACAGCCGACTGGATCGCCGGAGAGCTGCAGGCGGCCGGCTTCGCGGTCGAGTTCCAGCCCGTCGTTCTCGGTCGGCAATATGTTGTCGATCGCGCCACCGCGGAGGTGGAGGGCGCCCCGGTCGATACGACGCCGTTCTGGTGGCCCCCCGAAGACAAGAGTTCATTCCGCCTGACTGCCCCTGTCGTTCGCGAGGGCGACGTCGCCGGCAAGATCCTCATGATCGAATTGCCCTATGACCGTGGCGCCTATCTCGGCCCGGTCCATCGTGCGGCGATTGCGCAAGCCGCAGCGCGCGATCCCGCCGCGATCCTGCTCACGATCGGCAATCCCGGCGATGACCGTTTCGCCTACAACGTCACGCAGGAGGATAAGCCCTGGCCGGTGCCGGTGATGGTGGTTGCTGGAAAGGCGAGGCGGGCCTTTGAGCACGCGATGGCCTCGGGCACTCCGGTCACGCTCGATGTCGCCGGTCACTATGATCATGACGTCGCCAGCCGCAACGTCGTCGCCAGGCTCAGTGCGGGCAAGGGCCCTGTCATCGTCATGTCGACGCCCATGACAGGCTGGTACAGTTGCGTGTGTGAGCGCGGTCCCGGCATCGCCAATTTTCTGGCGCTGGCGCGAACTATCGCGGCAGAGAAGCTGCCCGGCGATTTCGTCTTCGTCGCGACGGCGGGCCACGAGATCGGCCACGGCGGCATGGAGGTGTTTCTGAAGCGGGGCGCGCCGTCGCCGCAGGACACGCTGGCCTGGGTGCATTTCGGCGCGTCCAACGCCTGCTTCGCCTGGACCGCGGGACCGGAAGGTTTCGCGACCGATGGTCAGGTCGATGGTGCCCTTCGATACCTGGTGTCAAGTCCATCCGCCGCGCCTCTGGTCGGCGAGAGCTTCGCTGCGATCAAGGCGACGCATCTGGTCGCGGAGAAGCAGGCGGTCGGCGAACTGCGCGACGTACAGGCGGCGGGCTATCCGAATTTCCTGGGGATGGCCGGCTTGCATCGCTTCTTTCACACGCCGGCCGATGATCTCGGCACCACGAGTCCCGAGATTCTCGAGCCGGTGGCGCGCGCCTTCGCCGATGCCGTGCGAAAAGTCAGCGCTCGTGGAGCGCAGGCGTTCAAATAACGCGGCCGTCCTCTCAGCCGTCCGGACGCGCTTGCATCCGCCTTCGCGTCCATCCGATCAATAGTAGCCGCGCTGCCCAAAATAGCGGCGCTGCTGGTAATAGGGCTGCGGCACGTCGGGCTGGGCAGAGCCGGGAGTGTTGTAATACTGGGCCTGCGGCTGCGGATAGGCCTGTGCATCGTAGAGACGACGGCGCGGCGCGGGATAGCGCGCGACGTCCGGGCTGCCGTCGGCCGGATAGATATAGCCGTCGTCAGGACGGACCTGCGGCGCGATGGGGCGGCCCTGGAGCAGGGGCGGGGGCGTGATGTCGACCGGCTCGCCGGCTGCCGAATATTGCTGGTCATCAGAGGGCCGCGGCAGCTCGCGTCCCGCCCCCGCTGTCGTCACCTGGCGCGGGTTGCGGGCGAGCGCGACCTGCGCCGAGCCGGTCAGCGTCACGGTCGTGTTCAGCACGCCTTGCTGCTCGACCAGCGCATAGAGCGTCGAGGCATTGTCGCGGGACAGGCGCACGCAGCCATGGGAAGCCGGCATGCCCAGCCGGTTCACGGAATCGGTGCCGTGGATGGCGTGGCCGATCTTGGTGAAGAAGATCGAATGCGGCATCGGCGCGTCGTCGAATTCCTTGGAGTAGTGGTCCTCTTCCATCCGGAACGCGCGGAAACTGCCGTTCGGTGTCTCGCGTGAGGGAATGCCGCTGGAGACCGGCCAGCGATAGCGCTCGACGCCATCGACCGCGACGGTCATCGTCTGGCTGTTCTTGTCGATGGTGATGGCGACATTGGCCTGGGCGGAATGGCCGGCGAACAACATTGCAGCGGCAACAGCAAGGAAGAAGAAACGCATTTGACCTCTGGGCCTCCCGGCCTGTTACGCAAGCCGCCTCGGCTCTCCGTCCCCCGGGTTATATATGCCCGAAATCCGGTCCTGGTTCCAGCCGCCCGCCGGCTCATCGTTAATACCGGACATAAGTCGGCACAATCAAGGCGGCGGCGAGGCGCGGTTGACTGACATTTCCGCGAGGGGCTCAGTCCCACAGCGGCTTCTAACCCGTCATGAAGGTGCAACCATTTGAGGGCTCCTGCGTTTCCGACTGCAGGCTTGGCCTGCGTGCGCCTGAGGGGATCAAAATGAACGAAGTACAATTCAAGTCAGTCTTGCGGTCTGCCCGCACACCGCTGTCGCTGTTTTCCGCAGCGCTGTTCATCTTGCTTGCGGCGTCCGGTCCGGGCCAAGCCCAGGGCATCGTACGGGGTGCGCAACAGGGGGCACACGAGGGCAACCGGGTCGCTGGCCCCGTCGGCGGCGTGGTTGGCGGTGCGGTCGGCGCCGGTGTTGGCGGCGCGGTGGGGGCTGTTGAGGGCGTGCTCGGCGTTCCCCATCGCGGCTACCGCTGCCACGGCTACTACCGGCATGGCCGCTATCACTGCTACAGGTAATTTTCACCACGTCACTTCCGGGTTCGCGCTTCGCGCGCCCCCGGAATCCCCGGAATGACGGTCCGCCTCAGCGCTTCAGGCGGTAGCCGGTGCGGAAGATCCACCACACGCCCGTCATGCAGACGACGAGGAACGCCAGCGTCATGCCGACGCTGACGGCGACGTTGACGTCGGCGATTTCGTAGAAGCTCCAGCGGAAGCCGGAGATCAGGTAGACGACGGGATTGAGCAGCGCGATGCTCCGCCAGGCCGGCGGCAGCATGTTCACCGAGTAGAAGCTGCCGCCGAGGAAGGTCAGCGGCGTCACCACCAGCATCGGGATCATCTGTAGCTTTTCGAAACCATCCGCCCAGATGCCGATGATGAAGCCGAACAGGCTGAAGGTCACCGCGGTCAAGACCAGGAAGACCAGCATCCAGACCGGATGATGGATCTGCAGCGGCACGAACAGGCCGGCGGTGGCGAGAATGATCAGCCCGAGCACGATTGATTTGGTCGCGGCCGCGCCGACATAGCCGAGCACGATTTCGAAGGCGGAAATCGGCGCCGACAGGATCTCGTAGATGGTGCCGACGAATTTCGGAAAGTAGATTCCGAAGGACGCATTGGCGATGCTCTGCGTCAGCACCGACAGCATGATCAGCCCCGGTACGATGAAGGTGCCGTAGCTGACGCCCTCGACCTGCGAGATGCGCGATCCGATCGCCGCCCCGAACACCACGAAATACAGCGAGGTCGACACCACAGGCGAGACGATGCTCTGCAGCAGCGTGCGCCAGGTACGCGACATTTCGAACAAGTAGATGGCGCGGACGGCCTGGAAGTTCATGCGGTCACTCGTGCTTTGATTCCGAAGTTCGCAAATAGCCTCAGCAACCTCCGATGCGAACTTCGGAATCGAAGGAGCACGCCTAAACCAGAAACTCAGGTGCGGTCTTGAATTCGAAGTTCCGATGAAGCTGCTGAAGCGGCACGGCCAGGACCTTCGAGATTCACCGCACCAGGCTCACGAAAATGTCTTCCAGCGACGACTGCGTGGTCTCGAGATCCGAGATGCGGATGCCGGCGTTGCGCAGGTCGCTCAACAGGCTGGTAATGCCGGTGCGCTCGCCCCGGGTGTCATATTCGTAGGTCAGTTGCCTGCCGCCATCCGACAGCGCAAGCGGATAGCATGCCAGCACGGGCGGGATCGCCGCGATCACCTGCTGCAGATGCAGGGTCAGGCGCTTCCTGCCGAGCTTGCGCATCAAGGCGGCTTTGTCCTCGACCAGGATGATCTCGCCCTTGTTGATGACGCCGATGCGGTCGGCCATCTCCTCGGCTTCCTGGATGTAATGCGTGGTCAGGATGATGGTGACGCCGGAGGCCTGCAGGGTTCGCACCACCTCCCACATGCCCTTGCGCAATTCCACGTCGACGCCGGCGGTCGGCTCGTCCAGAAACAGGATCTGCGGTTCGTGCGACAGCGCCTTCGCGATCATCACCCGGCGCTTCATGCCGCCGGACAGCGTGATGATCTTGGAATCCTTCTTGTCCCAGAGCGACAGATCCTTCAGCACCTTCTCGATGTGGGCGTCATTTCGCGGCTTGCCGAACAAGCCGCGGCTGAAGCTGACGGTGGCCCACACCGTCTCGAAGGAATCGGTGTGCAGCTCCTGCGGCACCAGCCCGATCAGCGACCGCGCCGCCCGAAACTGCTCGATGATGTCGTGGCCGTCGACCGAAACCGTGCCCCGGCTCGGATTGGCGATGCCGCAAATGATGCTGATGAGGGTGGTCTTGCCGGCGCCGTTCGGTCCGAGCAGCGCGAAAATCTCGCCGCGTGCGATATCCAGATTGATGTTGTTCAGCGCCGTGAAGCCGGTGCCATAGGTTTTCGACAGATTAGCGACGGAAATGATGGACGACATGATGGGCTGGGTAACCTGGAACCGGGCCAGAGAAGCAGGTGCTTCGGCCGGCTGAAACATGATGGCGGCTCCTGCAGATAGGAACGCGGCTGCCGTTGCGCAATCGGCGGCTGCCCGGTAATTCGACCGGGGTTCCAGAGTATTTTGGCGATCATCGATTCGCGATATTGGCCAGGTTCGCCTTCAGCCGCGGTGCCGCTCATTCCGCGGCGTGAACGCGCTCCGGCAATTCGATCAGGGCAACCATGTAGGCATCCAAGTCCTTTACGAACTCCGGATCGGTCTTCAATTCCGTGAGAGTCCTCGGCCGAGGTAACGGCTTGCTGTCGCGGTCCAGGCTCTCCGCGTACAGCTGCAGGGCCTCACGCCCGTTGTGCAGGGCGGCGTCGAGGTCGTCGCCTGCGGAGGTGCACCCGGGCAGGTCCGGAAACCAGACACCCACGGCTAGGTCCGGTCCAGCATCTTCGACAATGGCGATATAGTGGGCCATGGTACCTCACTCGGGTTGGCTGCCGCATCTGGCGCAACCACGTCACTGCATCACGGCCTTCAATGTCGGCCAAGCCCGCTTGGCCTCGTGGCTCACCTGCAGATCTCCTTCTCTTCAATCGCATCTTTGAACCCCGTCATAAAATCAATGACCTTGCCATATTGGGTATCAAAAATGATGCCACGGTCGTGGTTTGGACCATCGACCCGCACCGAGAAATGCGGTGGCGGTTCCGGCTCCGTATCGCCGTGTTCGGCACGGGTTTTGGCGGCCTCGATTTGGGCTTCCTCGCTGCAATCGTAATAGGGGGCGCAACTGACAAGGACGTTCTTGTAGGCTTGGCGGATATCGTCCTCGGTCGAACCAGGGCCGACGCCCTTCGTCGTCTTCAGATTTTTTGGCTCGCCATTCTCAGCAAAAAAGTCGATCCTGATGATCTTCCCGTTTGCAATGACATATTGGATCGTCTGATCCTTACCGTCTGCTCGCGAGGTGATCCAGCACTCTTCCGAAAAGGGAGGTGAAACGGGCTCGAATTTCGCTCCTAAGGCGGTTTCGGCAGCCTCGACGGTCATTCCAAGCTGCACCGGGCCGGCGCCCTCGAAGGAAAAAACCTGAGCGGCTGCGGGCACAGTCAAGAACGCCGACATGGCAATCGACAGCAGAAATCCAGCACGCATACGAATCTCCCGCTTATCTCTTCTTCGCGGGCTTCTTGGCGGGCGGCGCGGCGGAGGCCGGTTGCGCCGGCTGCTCGCTCTGCTCCGGCAGTTTCGCGATGGTCATGATCTGGATCTGCTGGTTGACCGGCGCGGTCGGGCGCGCCGGATCGAGCAGCTGTTCCTCGCCTAATCCGACCGTCAGCAGGCGCTTGGTGGAGATCTTGAAGGTGTTGACCAGGATATCGCGGATCGAATCGGCCCGTCGCTGGCTGAGAATGACGTTGTTCTCGCGCTTGCCGTTCGACTCGATGTGCCCGACGATGAGGAAGCTGTAGGGCAGCATGGTCGACTGCACCATCGCATCGGCGATGCGTCCGACCGTCTCGTAGGATTCGGGGCGGACCACCGGCGTATCGGGATCGAACTGGATGTCGACATTGAAGGTCGGAAGGCTTGCGAGGTCAGGCGCGATCGGTGGCCGCTTCTGGGGTGGCGGCTCGTTTCGCCCGCGGGATTTCGACCGCTCCGTCACCTGCGGGCGCAACGCCGCAATGTCCAGCGTCGGCGCTGCATCGAGATGGTTGAGCTTGTTGATGATGTCGTCGCGCGTGACGGCGCTCTGCGCGCGCGCCGGAGACGCGGTCGCCGTTGTCAGTATGAGGGCGCCGGCCAAGAAACCAACGGAGGAGCCTGGGAAGAGGGCAAGGAAGGCACCCGGACGGCGCGGTCCCCGCGATCCTCGCATCGCCGCGCGCATCAGCGGTACCCCGCGTCGCCCATGGCCTGCTGGCAGCGCGCGCTGACGCCGGGCGCGGTCATCAGGCAGGCAATCGATCGGCTGGTTTCCTTGGTGGAGCCCGCGCACAGCTTGACGATTTCCCGCGTGCAGGCATTGGCGACGCCGGCCCGCGCGGCGATCCGCTTCTGGATCGCGTCGAACACGCGGAGATAGTCGCTCCTGCATTGCTGTGACAAGGCATCCTGGTTCCGGGTGAGACACTCCTTCATGCGGGTGGAGTCGAAATTGACGCCGCGGCAGTTGGCGTCGATCTCAGCGGCGCAGCTCTTGGCCAACAGCGCAGCCGCTCCGCCAAACGATATCGTCTGCGCGGCCGCCAGCGACGGCGCGGTGAGCGCAATGGCAACCAAGATTAACAGTCCCCGGAACATGGCCGGCATCTGATACGATGAGGTTGCCGATGGTCAAGGGCTCAGCTCGACAGATCTGTGGTCGAAGGTGGGGAAAGGCCGGTTAGTCGACTGCGCAAATCGTGGCTCTGAATCCCGTCACGCCCGCTGCACGAAACTGTCGACCACCTTCTTCTCGCCGGCCTTGTCGAAGGCGATGGTGAGCTTGTTGCCGTCGATCTTGGCGACGCGGCCATAGCCGAATTTCTGGTGGAACACGCGGTCGCCAGCGGAGAATTCCGAGACGGTGCCGGTGGATTTCGCCACCAGCTCGCCCTCGATGGTCAGCGGTGCGCTCTTGTTGCGCGAAAAGCCGCCGCCGAAATCGCTGCGCCCGCCTGAAAATTCGGACTGGGCTTCATTGAGACCGCCGCGCGCCTGCCCGCTGCGGCCGCGATTGGCCTGCGCCCGCTGCCAGCCCGGGGTGGTGTAGCTGGAACCGAAGGATTCGACATTGTCGAAGCGGGACGGGCCATAGCCGCCGGCACCGCCCCAGCCCGAGCCACCCTTGGATTCCGTGATCTCGACATGGTCGGCCGGCAATTCGTCGAGAAAGCGCGAGGGGATCGTGGTGGTCCAGGTGCCGTGGATGCGGCGATTGGTGGCGAAATAGAGTTTGGCGCGGCGACGGGCCCGGGTCAGCCCGACATGGGCGAGCCTGCGCTCTTCCTCAAGTCCGGCGCGGCCCTGTTCGTCGAGCGTGCGCTGGCTCGGGAACAGGCCTTCCTCCCAGCCCGGCAGGAACACGTTCTCGAATTCGAGTCCCTTGGCCGAATGCAAGGTCATCAGCGACACCGCTTCGTCGTCGGCGCTGCCCTCCCGGTCCATCACCAGCGAGATGTGCTCGAGGAACCCCTGCAGGTTCTCGAACTCCTCCATCGATCGTATCAGCTCCTTGAGGTTTTCCAGCCGGCCGGCGGCATCGGCCGAACGGTCCTTCTGCCACATCTCGGTATAGCCGCTCTCGTCGAGCACGATTTCCGCAAGCTCCGTATGCGAGGTCACCTCGCGCTGGGTCCGCCAGCGGTCGAACTGCAGCACCAGGTCGCGCAGCGAGCCACGCGCCTTCGGCTTCATTTCGTCGGTCTCGACCACGGCGCGCGCGGCCTCGAACAGCGGAATGCGGCGCTTCCTGGCATGGTCGTGCAGCATCTGCACGGTGGCGTCACCGAGCCCGCGCTTCGGCACGTTGACGATGCGCTCGAAGGCGAGATCGTCGGCCGGCGAGTTGATGACGCGCAGATAGGCCAGGGCATCGCGGACTTCGGCGCGCTCGTAGAACCTCGGGCCGCCGATCACGCGATAGGGCAGGCCGAGCGTGACGAAGCGGTCCTCGAACTCGCGCATCTGGTAGGACGCGCGCACCAGGATCGCGATCTCGTTGAGATTTTGGCCCGACCGCTGCAGATCCTCGATCTCCTCGCCGATCGCGCGGGCTTCCTCTTCCGAATCCCAGGCCCCGGTGACCGTCACCTTCTCGCCGGCGACGTCCTCCGTGCGCAGCGTCTTGCCGAGCCGGCCTTCATTATGCGCGATCAGGTGCGAGGCGGCGGCGAGGATGTGGCCGGTGGAGCGATAATTGCGTTCCAGCCGGATTACTTTGGCGCCGGGAAAGTCGTGGTCGAAGCGCAGGATGTTGTCGACCTCGGCGCCGCGCCAGCCATAGATCGACTGGTCATCGTCGCCGACGCAGCAGATGTTCTTGGGGAGCAGTGGCGATGGTGTGGGCGCTGAAGCGGCAGCCACGATCTGCTCCCTCTCCCCGCTTGCGGGGACAGGGTTGGGGTGAGGGGGGCTCTCCGCGAGCGCAACTGGTGGAGAGTCCCCCTCACCCGGCGCGCCTTGCGCGCCGACCTCTCCCCGCAGGCGGGGAGAGGTGAAGACCGCCGCCTTCGCCGGCGCCTGCGACAGCAGTCGCAGCCACAGATACTGCGCGACGTTGGTATCCTGATACTCGTCGACCAGAATATACTTGAATCGGCCTTGATATTGCCGGAGCACATCGGGGTGTTCGCGGAACAGGCGGATGTTTTCCAGCAGCAGATCGCCGAAATCAGCGGCGTTGAGGATCTTCAGCCGTTCCTGATAGCTCGCATAGAGCTTGCCGCCGCGGCCGTTGCCGAACACCGCGGCCTCGCCCGCCGGCACCTGTGCCGGCGCCAGGCCACGGTTTTTCCAGCCATCGATCAGCCCGGCGAGCATGCGCGCCGGCCAGCGCTTGTCGTCGATGTCCTCGGCCTGCAGCAGTTGCTTCAGCAGCCTGATCTGGTCGTCGACATCGAGCACGGTGAAGTTCGATTTGAGCTGCACCAGTTCGGCATGGCTGCGCAGGATCCGCCCACCGATCGAGTGGAAGGTGCCGAGCCAAGCCATGCCCTCGACGGCCTGGCCGAGCATCTGCCCGAGCCGCAGCTTCATCTCCCGCGCGGCCTTGTTGGTGAAGGTCACGGAGAGGATTTCGTTGGGGCGGGCCCGCCCGGTCGAGAGGATATGGGCGATCCGGGTGGTCAGCACCCGGGTCTTGCCGGTGCCGGCGCCCGCCAGCACCAGAACCGGGCCGTCCAGCGTTTCCACGGCTTCGCGCTGCTCGGGATTGAGCCCGGTGAGATATTTCGGACCCGCAGCGGCCCGCGCACGCGCGGCAATGCCGCCAGACGCGGGCTGGTGGTCGGGAACGGGAGAATGGCTCAGCTTGCTCGGCTCGGTCATGCGAATCGCTATTTCCCCACGAACGATGGCACCGCAGGGGCTTGAAGGGGAGCCTTCATAGCAGGGATCGAGGCCTATATGGGGGCGGCCGGCCGGTTTTACAGAACTATCGGGCCCATCCCGCGAAAAGGCATTTGCGGGTCGGCTGGCCGGATTTTGTTCCGATGGACTGCGGATTATTCGTCGGCCCTGGTGCCGGAACGATCAATTCCGGATGCGAGTTGATGATTCAAATCGCAACAGAGGTCTTCATCATGTTGAGCTGGGTCGTCACTTTTCTCGTCATCGCACTGATCGCCGGCATTCTCGGCTTTGGCGGCGTCGCCGGCGCATCGATCGAAATCGCCAAGATCATCTTCTTCATCGCGGTCGTGCTGTTCATCGTCTCCGCGGTGATCGGTGTGGCGCGCGGCAGAACGCGAGCTTAGTTGGGCCCGCCGCTGCGGCGGTTTTCGGCGCAGCGACAGTCCCAGAAGCTTTCCTCGAGACAAACGACGCACATTTGCTCGAGGCGCTCCTTCAGGGCTTGACGGGCGCGATGAAGGCGAACGGTGAGGTTGTTCACGGTCACCCCGAGAGCCGCTGCGACCTGCTCCCTCGGTTCGCCCGCAAGGTCGATCCTTCTGATGATTTCGGCATGCTCCGCCTTCAACCGGGACAGGTGGATATAGAGACATTCGCAAACCGCGGAATCCATGGCGGTACCCGGATCGGCGGCGAGTCGATCGTTGAGTTCGCTTGTGAACGGCATTTCCCGCATTCTGCTCTTCGAAGAATGGCGGTGAAAGTCGGCGATGGTGGTCGCAAGCACCCGGCTCAGCCAGCCGCGGACCGAGTCCGCATCGCGAATATCGCCGGAGCGCTCCAGGGCGCGCAGGACGAACGCCTGCAGCACCTCCTCAGCCTCCGCCTGCCCGCCAAAGCGTCGCTGCAGATAGTTCCGGAGACGACCGTAACTGCCGACCAGAGCGGAGCGAACGGCATCGTCCGATGCTTCAGGGGTGCCGGTCGTTGCCGGATCCGATGGTTCTTCGTTTTGTGATGTCATGACACGTCGGTCTTGAATTGCATTCGGCGAATCGCTTCGTTGCGGCCCGAACGTCGGACACAGCCAGCGAGCAGCGGCCCCATGATGAAGCCGGGGACGGCGCGCCACGCGCGCGCGACGCATGCGCTGCTTGCGCATGCGGCCGACGTGGCGGCGCGTATCGCCACCATTTGGATGGGCATAGTGATCTCCTGAGAAGCAGCGAAATACGACTACCCACGCTCCGAAGCGGAACGCGGCAGCTCAATGTTCGGGTGCGATCTCAGGTGATGGGGGGCCGGTAATGCCGGCGGAACGCGGCTTCGTCCCGAACTACGTCGGGCTGCGCCTCGCAACGCGACCGTAGCGCAACGAACTGCGCGATAGACAGGGCTTGGGGATAAACGGCACTAAAGCAGAGCACGGAGCCGCAACAATTGGCATGCCGGCCACTGGGCTGATGCTGATCGTCGTCGCAGTCACCCGCGATCGCCACACCGTGCGAATGTGTGGCCGAGCCGGCACCAGCATGATCATGCGCATGCTGATGTCCGACCGCAGGCGCGGGCTCATGGTCATGGTCATGGTCATGGTCATGGGCCCACTGCATCGACAGATCGGCAAGCCCGAGGGGGGCGACCATTGCGAGAGATGGGGTCATCGACGCAAGCAGATAGGCGATGGCGACCAGCCACCCCCAGCATCTGCGCCTCGGCCGTCTCCAGCCTCTCATCCGATCACCGGTCTGTCGATGTGCCGAACATATAGGCCTCGTTGCGGGCAGCGCCAACAGAAAACGGCGACGAAGCTCGAAGACACATTCGGCAGAGTGCGCTTGGCATCAAGAGCAATGTTTCGAGAAAATTTTCTCGCCGCAACGGTAATGAATGGCACCCCTCGCCGTCGCATCGCCTGATCCCGTTGTCCGTAGTGCAGGCCCGTGGCGCGCTGACGGCCGCCGCAATCCGCACCGGCAAGTCTCCTTGTCATCAATGGTGCTTCATCCAACCAACGTCCTTGATGTCATTGAACGAGTCGGTCCTGTGGCACAGGAAGCATTGATTGACCGACGCATGCTCCTGCCCCGCGATCGTCCGATCCATCATGATGAAATGGCCCATATAATGGCTGGGCGGCGCTTGATGGCATTGCGCGCAGTCCTTCGACGTGGGCGAGGGATGCAGGAAGCCCGAGATTTTCCAGGAGGTGAGTCCGTGGCAATTCGCGCATTCACGCCCGAATAATTCGCGGTGCGGCTCCCGGTTGCTGTGGCAGCCGACGCAATCGAGCCGCGCTCTTTCACGTTGTTCCGACTTGGGCAGGCCGAGAAATTCCCTGAGATCCGCCGTCATCCGGTCGGCGACGGCGCGTGCAGACGGCGCGCCGCCAATGGCAAGCGCGTCGATCTGCAGCAGCGACGCGTGGTCCATCCTGGTCGGGCGGGCACCCCCGTTGTGCTCGAGATGGCAGCCGCGACATTCCCTGCCCGGGGCGGCGTGGAAAGCCGTCGATTGCTTGCCCAACTCCCTTGCGGCTGTCGTGTGACAGGAGATGCAAGTGGCGGCTTCAACCCCCTTGAGCGGTGTATGGCAGGTCTCGCATTTATCGGACAGAAACATATGCTTTTCGGACAGCGGCCCGGGGGCCACGACATCGGTCCAGCCTAATACGGCCTGAGAGCCGTCCCGATACAGACCGACCGAGACGGCTGCCGCGCCTGCAACGGCCAATGTCGCAACCACCGTATACAAGACGCTTCGGACGCTCACGCGAGCCACCGCAGCCCGTAGTGGACCTCCGCGGCAATGTGCACGGCGAGCAGCGCGTACATGACGATGGCGGCGATCACATGCAGGCCGATCCACTGCAGGAAGATCTTCTTGATCGCCTCTTGTCCGCCGATCGCGTATTCGAGATCGGAAATGCCGTCGACGAGCTGCAGCAATGGCAGCTCCGGTGAACCGCCGGAAGCCGTGGCGTCCAGCGAGGACAGGATGGTTGAGGTTCGTTCGTACGCGGACCTCAAGACCGCGAGACGCGACTGCTGCTCCCGGATCTCCACCGCGGTTTGCGGCAGATAGTAACGCCCGACAAATCCGGTCACGACCACGATCAGAAGGCTGATCACCAGACCGATGCCGAGCGGACTTTGAAACTTGTGTCCGGTATGGAGCAGCGCGCAGAACGCCGCGAGGACTCCGGCGTAGACGTGAAAGGCCAGCAACGTCTGCATCGACATCAGTCGAGCGACTGCTGCCTTCAGGACTCTGCTGTATTTCGTCAGCGGATAGACGAGAAGGAGAATTATCAGCGCTGCCGCCCACGAGCCAAGCGCAAAGCCCGCCAGGCTTCCGGCAAATCGACCGTCCGAGTGAAGCAGGAAGGCCGGCACCAGCAGCAACAGACTCGCCAGAACGACGTCGGCGATCAGCCGTTCTCTTGCGCCCATATCAGGCCTCGACGACCAGGTTTCCGACCGACTTGGCCTGGCACGCCAGAATGATGCCCTTCGCCTTGTCGTCCTCGGTCAAGGCGTCCTGGACTTCCATGATGACGCTGCCTTCCAGCAGATGCGTCTTGCAGACGCCGCAGATGCCGGCGCGGCAGGAATAGTCGATCGACACACCGACGCTCTCCGCCGCCTCGAGCACGCTCGTGTCCGGGGGAAGGGCCGCGACCTTGCCGGACTTCGCAAAGCGGACGGTGGCGGTCGCCGGACCAATTGCGGCGGCGCTTTGATGGCCCGCTCCGACTCCCGGCACCTGCGCATCGACTGCAATCCCGGCCGGGGGAGGAACAGCTCCGCGCGCGGGCCCGAAAGCCTCGGTCTTGATCTGCTCGGGCGGTACGCCGAGCTCACGGAGCGTTTTTTTCAGCGCGTCCATCATCCCCGGAGGGCCGCACAGGTGAACCCTGCGCTTGACCAGGTCAGGAACGGCCCGCGTCAGGAAGTCCGCCGTGATCTGGCCTTCGTTTCCCATCCACGACGTCCCCGACGCCCGCGCCATGGTGGCCGCGACGTGGAGATTGCTCATTCTGCGCTGCAGGTATTCCAGTTCGTCCCGATAGATGAACTGCTCGGTCGTCTGCGCCCCATAGACCAGATAGATCTGGCCGGACCATGCGCGATCCGAGAGATATCTGATCGCCGCCATCAGCGGCGTGATCCCGACACCGCCGCCGATCAGAACCACGCTATCGGCTTCGGTGCCGCTGAAGGTGAAGCCGCCGGTGGGCGCCACGACGTCCAGAAGGTCTCCCTCCCTCACATGGTCGTGCATGTAGTCGGAAAGCAGTCCGCCATCTTCGCGCTTGATCGTGGTCTCGACATAGGCCGTTTGGGCGGCCGACGATGCGATCGTGTAGGAACGCCTGACCGGCTTTCCATCGATCTCGATGGAATACGTCAGAAACTGGCCCGGCAGAAACGAAAACGGAATCGCGCCGCCGTCCGGCCGCTGCAGGCGGAACGTCTTGACGTTGGGCGTCTCCCGATAGATCGCACAGACCCTCAATTTGCCCTTCCAAGGCGTTCCCGCCTTGACCTGCGCGCCATGCGCGTTCGGCTGTGGGGAGAGCCCATCGAGGTCCTGCCCAACTGGCGAGCCGCTCGCCCTCTCGATCGCTCCGCTTGACGCCGGGAGAGGCGACGCAGCCGGCCCGGCGGCAACGGTCGCGCGTATCAATCGATCGACCAGCGCGTTCGCCCGGCGCATGCGCGTCACATAGACTGCGAGCATCCCCGACGAGAAGATTGCAAGCAACGCCATCGTCGTGACATGGAACCAGGAAATCCCAAGCACGCCATCCGAACTGATGGCGGCCGGCGGAGGGGCGAGATTCATCTGCGACTTGAACCAGGTCTGCGCAATCTGTTGCGGCGGCTCGCCCTGGTAAAGCGACCGCAAAGCGATCACGCCGCTCTGGACGGCGTTGAGCGAATCGCGAATCTGCCGCGACGCCTGATCCGCAGCGAGAACATCGCCTGCGGCGATGGCGTGGCGCAGCTCCATTTCGGCAGTCGACATGCGATCGGTCTCGGCGCCGATCCGTTCACGTGCCTGGACCTCCAGATTGCGCCGCTGCTCGAGAGACAGCGCCGGCATGTCCATCAGTGACGGGTAAAACTCCTTGCGCGGGCGCCCCATCATTTCGCCCATCATGCCGCCACCAGAGCCGCTTGATGACGAAGGCGCCGCATGGCTCCCGGCAGGATTCGCGGAATCACGAGGTTGTGTCGCTGTTTCACTTTCCGAACTGGCGCCGGCGGGATGATGCGCCGAGTGGCTGTCCGCGGCCTGAGCCAACTGCACGCTTCCGCCGGCCGGCAGCGCCGACGAACTCTTGCCGGCTCCAACGGTCATTGCGAATGCCGCGCTGCCGGCCAGCGCGGCCGCCAGCAGGACGGGTACCCAAAGGCCACGTCGACGTCGAAAGGGTCGCGTCATTTGCGACATGGCCTCTGTTTCCACAGACAGATCGTCAGAATGTCGCGAGCAGAGGCAGCAGGATCGCATCAGCCGTCTGCTTCTGAGTGTCACTGAGCGATGCATAGAGCCGCGCAAGAGCTGACCGCGCCGACTTGATGGCCTCGAGACGCTCGGACAGATGCCGCTCGTAATGTTCGAGCCGCTCACCGGCCGACGTCCTGTCATCCATGACGAGCATCTTGCGCGCTTCCACAAGATGCTGGCGACTGCCGCGCAGGGCGTCGGCCAGATTGTTCCAGTCGGCGAGTTGCTTGTCGCTGATCTGCAGTTCTGCCTTCAGGAAGGCGATCCGGCCCTCGAGCCGTTCGGTCACGTCCGCTGGACCGCTCATCGCCCCGCCGCCGGTGGATGAGCTCATCTGACCGCGCATCATCTTCTCCATCATTTGCATCATCGGCATCATGCTGGAGCCATTCTGGCAGCCGCTGCCCTGGCAATCCTGCATCTGGCCCGGCGGCCCCATCTTCATCTTGTCGTCGCTCATCCGGCCGCCGCTCATGCTCTGCGGCTGGCTGCTGGACGGCCCCGTGTTCATCGGGCTGGAATTGGACGCGTCGGGTTTCATCGACATCTTGTCGTCGTCCATCATCGCGATACGCGAGCCATCGGGCATCGCGTTCGCCGCCGGCAGTCCGATCGCCACCAGACAAAGGATGAAAACAGCGGCAGCGCTCACGACGAGCTTCCTTGAACGATCCATGGTGGGTCTCCGTTTCTTTGATGCTGATGGCTGCAACCGGTCGGGTTTCACCGATGCGCGCGAGCCGCTGTGGTGGGGTCAAGTCATATAGACGCGCAGCGCCTCCGGCTCTTACACCGGATTTTTCAAAGATCTGCGCGGTGCGTATCGCCAGGGCCATCGCCCTTCGATCAGTATCGGCTCCGAGGTTATCATCTGCCCCCCTCCACGTTTCCGGCGGACGTGGAGCTCCTGTCGACGCCTTTCGACCAGATCCGGTAGTAGGCGACGATGGTCATGATCCAGAGGCCCGCGGCCCCAACGAGGAGTTGCGCCCATACTCCCTCCGATCCGAACTCGAGGACGAAGTGCGCGATGAACGACAGGAATAGACCCACGCAGAAGACCGGCAGCGACTGCTGGCCACATCTGATCATCGGCTCGAGGAGGCGCGACTTCAGGCCGGGCCAGTCGATCGGCACCATGGAGACGACGATGAATACCAGGCTCGCAAGATGGACGACCCGATACGGCGCCAGGTTGGTCTTGTCGTTTGGAATGAAGAGATCGGAAATGCTGCCAGGCAGATACCCGTGCAGTTTGGGGATTCGTTCAGTCAGCGTCACCGCAAGTGCAAACAGCAGGAAGCTGACGCTCAGTATGAGGAGCATGCGCGATCGCAGCAGGTTGCGGCTTGCGGCGGCTCCGCCCAACGCAAGCCAGGCTCCCAGCACGAACAGCAACTGCCAGGCAAACGGATTGAAATACCAGACGCCCCCGGGATAGGACGAAAAATTCCACCCGTAATGCCGCGCGGCGAGATAGAGCCCGATCGAACCGAACATCACGGCATTGCGCCACCGCAGCATGAACCAGAGGACGATCGGGAACGCGGCCATCAACACGATGTAGAGCGGCAGCACATCGAGATTGAGCGGCTTGAACTTGAGCACCAGCCCTTGCGCAAGGGTTTCGACGGGAAAGTTCATCAGCGGCGCGACATTGAACTGATCCATCAGATGCAGATCGTCGAACCTGTGCGCGAGGTAGTGCACGGCCGTGAGATACACAAGGAACAGGAGAAGGTGGGCGACATAGAGCTGCCAGACCCGCCGTAGCAGACGCGTCGCACCGATGATGAAGCCGCGCTCCATCATGACCGTGCCGAACACGAAGGTTGCGGTGTAACCGGAGATCAGCACGAAGAGGTCGGCTCCATCGCTGAAGCCGTAATTTCGCACCGTGAACCAGGCAAGAACGGAATTCGGGATGTGTCCGAGGAAGATCAGCCAGTTCGCCAGGCCACGAAACAGGTCCAGCCTGACGTCGCGCCGCGACGCGGGCAATACAGATCTGACGGTGATGGTCTGCCAGACACGCTGACGGACAACAGCCGCTACCTGAAAGGTCTTGCCGCGCGCACGGCCGATGGTTTCTTCAGTCAAGGTCGCCTTCCTCCGTTCCGGTCATTTCCGCCGGTCAGGCTCGCGCGGAATTGCCTCGCTGCAATCCTCACGTTCCGGATTTCGCTGCGAAGGGCGGCAGGCTAGGTTGCTCCGATAACGGCCGTTTGACTGACATCAAGCGAGGGAGATGCGGCAACCAACATCTTTTTGACTCTTGGCTGCGTAATAATTCGACGCGACTGTCGTCCCTCACTGCCTGGCGATGCGCCATCCTTCAGCGAGCACTCTCCTCGTGACTCATCAGGAGAGCTGTCGTGCGAACCGCCTGCCGTCTCGCGTTCTGCGGCACTTGGTCTCTGTAAGAATTCCGGGGCCTCGACGTCGCGACAACCATCGGTGCAGGTGCCAATCGTTGACGGAGGCGAGAACCGAAACGCCTCGGCATCTCCCCATTTCCCTCGATCTCGACGAAAGAAACAGAATAATCAACGTGCGAGCGTTCTGCTCGGCGTCGAATAATCCTGCAAATTTTTTTGTGTAAGAAACTCGATCTGCAACGTCGCCTCCCGCAATACGCAAACTCTCTCCTCTGCTCGAACGACGACGTGAGAGTTTGCTTGATCTGTCTCAAGCTGCACGATGTGCGTTCGGGGTTGGTTGCTGCTCAATCAAACGTCTGGTTTGATTGCTTGAGACCCGACAGGTCGAACTGGAGAAACAGAAATGAATCGCTACACGCTGATCGTCGCTGCAGCCGTCATGTCCCTCGTTGCACTCCCTGCCTTTGCGCAGGCGGGTTCGACCGACGAGGAGAAGAATGGTCATCACTACTCGGGTGGACCCAAGACCGAGGTCCCGCACCACATGGGAAAAAAGGAAGGCTCTGGAATGAAGAGCGGATCGGGCGGCAGCCACCATTACACCGGCGGACCGAAGACGGATGTCCCCCACCACATGGGAGCGAAAAAGGAACAATGATCGTCGTGTAGTGGTCCTGCAAGTTTGGGAGATTGTGGACTCACGCCCGCGAGCACGATCCTCGACTGATGCGGCAAAGGCGCAAGCTCGATCGAGAAGCACGCAAACGCGCCGCATCAGTCCAAGGGAAGCTCGGCACGCGAGTCCTGGACGATCGATTCCATGAAGCCAAACAGTTCAGACTACCCGGGCCTCATGCTGAAGAGCCCCGCGTCGCGTAGCGAGGCCGGGCGCCTCGAAGGATGGCGGCCGGCAGGAGCGCCCGGGCCGCGTCGGTCAGGTCGCGCACCGCACGACCTTGAACTCCACGCGCCGGTCGAGTGCGTCGCTCGGATCGTCCCGGCCGGTGCCGACAATCATCTCTCGCGATCCTCGGCCATCTGACAGAAGGCGCCCTTGCAGGGCGCCTTCCTCGGCTTCCACGCGATCCCTGATGAATTCGGCGCGCAGGCCGGATAGCCGGTCGTTCATGGCCGGGAGACCCGTCGCGCTGGTGTGGCCGACAACTTCCAGACAGCTCCGGTTGGTCGCCGTGCGCTGCGCGATCTTGCCGATCCATGCATTATAGGGAGCCCGTGCGTCGGGTTCATAATAGAACTGGGTCGAGCCCGGCTTGAACAGGAACTTGATCGCGAGGCGGTCGCTCCTCTTGAGGCTGAGGTCGATCATCCTGCCGAACGCATCCATGGCGGTTCTGGTCCGGTGCAGCTTGTAACTGGCGAGATAGATGCCGTTATAGACGCGCATCTGCTCGCCGCCCGGCATGGTCAGGGCACTGAGATAGAGGTCGAGCGCGGCCTTGTAGCGGCCCGCATTATAGGCCTCGATGCCTTCATTGACGAGCGACGCCGCCATCAGGCTGTCGGTGTAGGCAGGGTCGATCGGGTCGCCGACCTTCGTCGCCTGGCAGGATTTCACATAGGCGTCCGTCGCTGGGTCCTTGGCATATCCGGGGCTGTCCTTGAAAAAGGCCACGGGCGTGGGATCGACTCCGCGAGGTCGCGCCCGTGCAACCCCTTTCGAGACGATGGTCTGGCTGTTGAGATCGGCGAAAGCCAGACAGATGCGATAGGCGTCCCGGGGTCCTGTCGGCACGCCATCATTGTTGATCGCCGTGAAGGTACCGACCAGAACCAGCGGCCGTTTCAGGATAGAATCCGTGGTGAACGGCAGGACCCGGAAGCGCGGATACCTGCTCCTGATCAGTTCGACGATGCGCGCTTGCTCCAGTTGCGTTGCTTTGGACTGCGCCCCAGTCACCCCGTCGATCAATGGGTCGATCACGACATCGACCCTGGACTGACCGCCATCGAGTGTCACTTTCGACAGCAGATCGTTGGCCGCCTTCAAGACCGCCGCTTCAAAGCGTATCGGCGTCGGCGGAGCTGCCGGCGCCGGGAGTGGAGCCGCTTCGGACAACGCCTGGAACTGCAGCGCAGGTTCGCCCTGGGCGCCGCGCGTCGCGCTTGATAAGGAGATCAGCACCAGGCAAAACGACAGCCCGAGAAGGCGTCTGACAACGATCATCCAATGCCTCCCGCAAAGCATCTCAAACTGAGCCCGCATGCTGGATCTGACCTTCGCATCAGCATGCCCGCGAGTCCTGATTGCGCGCGAGTCCGGGTTGCGCATCTCAGATCCAAAACCACACGACAAATCCGTTTTTGCTAGAGCCCCTTGATACATTCCCAGACGACGACGTCGCGGTGTGATGCGAATGTTACAACCGAGAGACGATTAAGCGCGATCTTCGTGTCGAAAGCTGGTCCTCCTGTCGGCCGTACACAACGCGTGCCCCCTCGTCGGCGTCCAGGATCGGCCCAACCATAGCCACCTTTATGCCTCAATCGACAGCGAACGCCTCCGGCGCGTCCGGCTGAAGTTTCCGGCCCGTCGACAGCTGCAGTGGCCAGGTTCGGGGCATTCTGACGCCTGATCTGGCTGATTATCGGTTCCGCCGCGTTCAACGACGAGGATTGAATTTCCGTGGGTCGGGGCTTTTTGCGGCGCGACGGCGACCGCCTCCATGTCGCACGATGTCTGCTGGAAATTGGGCACGCGAGAGGCATTCTAAGTTGAAGGATGTCGCTCGCGCGTGTCGGTCAAATATGGGCCCCGGATGCTTTCGACGCGCCGTGCGGCAATCGCGCCATGAAATGTCGCATCAGCCTGGCAATGTCGCTCGCCGATTCATCCAGCGCGAAGTGGCCTGCATCGAGCAGATGCACTTCCGCTTTCGGCACGTCTCGCTTGAGCGCCGCGGCCTCGGCGATATCGAAGACTGGATCGTTGCGGCCCCAGACGACCAGGGTGGGCGGCCGCTGTTCACGCAACCAGGCCTGCCATGCCGGGAACGCCGTGAGATTGTTGCGGAAGTCGTAGAACAGGTCCGATTGGATATCGGCTTCGCCCGGGCGCGCCAGGAACGCCACTTCATCCTGCCAGAGATCCGGATTGTAGCGTTCGGGATGCGGCGAACCGTTCACGTGGCGGAGCCGGGCCGTATCGATCGAGGCAAGTCCTGCGCGATACTTCGCCTCGTTTGCGGCGCGATCCGCCCAGAAGCCCTTGCGCACCGCCTGCAGCCGGCCGAGCCCCTCGTCATGGGCGATGGCATTCTGAATGATCAGCGCGGTGACCCGCTCCGGATGGGCGACGGCCACCCTGTAACCGACCGGTCCGCCGTAGTTCTGCAGATAGAGCGCGTAGCGATCGAGGTGGATGGTCTCGGTGAAGGACCCGACGATGTCGGCGAGCGCGTCGAACGTATAGGAGAACTCCTCCGGCGACGGCGCTTGCGAGTTTCCGAACCCGGGATAATCGGGCGCGATCAGATGATAGCGGTCGGCGAGCAACGGCATCAGCGTGTCGAACATGCGCGACGACGATGGAAAGCCGTGCAACAGCAGAATCGCCGGCGCCTTGCTCGGGCCGGCCTCCCGATAGAAGATGTTCAGGCCTTTGACGGTTACGTAACTGTAGGTCGTCGTGCGCGCGGGAGGAGTCGCGACCGTGGCGGTCTCGGCTGCCCGCGAGGGCATCGCCAGGCACCAACTCAAAACGAGGCAACTCATAATGATCGAGGTAACGAGCGGGCGACGAACGGGCACATTGATCTCCGAAGGAGTTGTCACTCGGCAGGCGGGCCCGATACGCAATCGCGACGGGCGGGCGCACAGGATCGCGCGAAGCGCGCGTCGGCCGCAATCACAACACCGGCATTGTCGTCGCTATCCCGGTCTTTGTCGCGCGAAGCCAAATTGGAACGCCAGTCGAGGAGTAACGCTGTCGATCTGCCCTGTGAGGTCTGGTATTCTATGGAGCGGGAATGAACGCCAACGCGAGCGACGACGGCATGATCGGCCGTCGCCGCCGCGCATGTCGGATTGCGTCAGCGCTTGACGATGACGATTTCGAGATATTCGCTCGGCACGACCATGGTGCCGTCGCTGGCGCGGTTCATCGTGGCGACCAGCGCCAGGATGTCATCGCGCAGGCGCTGCTGGTTCGCCGTGTCGAGCGCCGCGAATGCCTTCAGCATCGGGCCATAGAAGTTCTTGAAGACGTCGAGGAAATGCTCGGGCGAGCGGTAGCGGAAGTTGAAGTGGCGCCGCTCAATCTTGATTGCGGCGGCTTGGGGTCCGAACATCTCGTTGATGCGCGCTTCCGTTCCCCACAGCGCCGGCGATCTGGCTCCGGCCGGCGGCGGCAGGTGCTTGCCGAGTGTCTTGAACAGCTGGCCGATGAAGCCCTCCGGCGTCCAGTTGGCGAGCCCGATCTTGCCGCCGTGCTTGCATACCCTGAGCAGTTCGGCCGCCGCGCGATCCTGATCGGGCGTGAACATCACGCCGAAGGTGGACATCACGACGTCGAAGGCGGCATCGTCAAGGCTGAGGGCCTCGGCATCGGCTTCCTTGAATTCGACCTTCAGCCCGTCGGCCCTGGCGCGCAGTTGTCCGCGTTCGAGCAGGCTCGGAACGTAGTCGGTGGACACGACATCGCACCAGCGGCGTGCCGCGGCCAGCGTCGCGTTGCCGTTGCCAGCGGCGACATCGAGCACCTTTTGTCCGGCGCGAATGTCAATTGCCTCACACAGTTCCTCGCCGACGATCTGTAAGGTGGTGCCGACGACGGCGTAATCGCCTGAGGACCACGCGCCGTGCTGACGCGCTTTCAGGGCACCGAGGTCCGGCTGAACGGGTGCGGGTTCGATCAATTGGGAGGTGGCCATGACTATTCGTCCTTTTTCGAATGGAGCGGGCGTCGCGGTCGTGCCGGCTGCGATGCAGCACTGCGTTAGGCCTGTTAGCGCAGAGCGACTATCCAATTCGCGACAGGGCTATCCAGCGCGTGAACTTTTTTGCGGCAGTCGGCGACCATATTAGGTGGTGTTGGAGACCAACGAGTTGGATGTGAGCAAACCTCAGTTGTCGACCGCACTGCTGCTGCCGCGCAGCGTTCGCCGTGTGCTGGATGCGATGCATGGCAATGTCGGACATCAGTGGCGTGTCTCGGAACTGGCTGAGGTCGCCGGCGTTTCCGCGCGCACCCTGCAACGGCAGTTTCTGGGCTTTCTCGGCAAGTCGCCGCAGGCGGCTCTCCGTGACATCGGCTTCGATCGCGCGCGCCGCGACCTGCTGCAGGGAGCCCGTGGCGAAAAGGTGATGGACGTTGCCGCGCGTTGCGGCTTTCCGCATTTCGGGCGGTTCTCCGTCGGGTATCGCCGTCGCTACGGCGAGTCGCCCTCGCAGACGCTGAAGCGCCAGGCCCGCTTCGCCGCGGAGCTGACATCGGGGTTCACGACGTTTGTGCCGGCGCGCGATCGGCCGATCATCGCCTTCACCGGGATCGATGCCGGATCCGCGCATCCCGAGATCGCCGCCGGCCTGGCCGACGATCTGGCGATCGCGCTCAATCGCGCCGGACTTGCCGTGACACGGCAGGTCCAGGCTGCGCGTTATCAATTGCTCGGCGCGTTCAGGGGGCCCGAGTCACGGGAGCGGCTGGTGTTCCAGCTGGTCGACAGGGACACCGGTCGCCAGTTCTGGGCACACCGCATCGAGGGCGCGTTGCACCATGAACCGGAGTCTCACGAGCGGCTTGCGACGCAGATCGTGGCCGCGCTGCAACCAAGCCTTCGTCTGGCCGAGATCGAGCGCGTGCTGCGCAAGCCGGAGGCCGAACTCGATTCCTACGAACTCGCGCTGCGCGCGATGCCGGGCGTGTTGTCGCTTGACGCGGAGGGCAATGCGCGGGCGCTGGAACTGCTGGAACGGTCGATGCAGCAGTCCCCCGATCAGGCGCTGGCGGTTGCGCTCGCAGCTTGGGCGCATGCGCAGTGCGTCATCTATCATTTCACCACCGATCCCGTTGGCGAAAGGGCGCGTGGCCTCGAACTGGCCAGACGGGCGCGATCGCTGTCCGGCGATGCCACGATGCTGGCGGCGCTGGGCGCCGCGATGACTCTGCTCGGCGAGTTTGACGATGCAACGCAGGTGGTGCGCAAGGCGCTTTCGATCGACGGTGGTTCGGCGTGGGCGTGGGGCCGGAGCGGCTGGCTCGACGTCTATCAGGGCGATCCGGACTCCGCGATCGAGCGCCTCAAGATCGGGCTCGAACTGGCGCCGCAGGATCCTTTGAACTTCAACAGCATGGTCGGCATCGGCTGCGCGTATTTCATGACCGGCAACTACGTCGAGGCCGCGCGCTGGCAGCAGACCGCCTTGCGCGAGCACCCCTCGGCGATCTGGGTGCACCGGACGATGTGCCCGGCCTATGTCCTGGCCGGCGATCGCTCCGAGGCGCGCCGGAGCCTGGATGCCTGGCGTGCGCATCACCCGGACCTCACTCTGTCGGAGGTCCAGCGCGGCATGCCGCCGCTGCCGGAGAGCTACCGCAACCTCGTATTCGCTGCGCTGTCGGATATCGGTCTGCCCGCCTAAACGCGCCATTAAACTCCCATGGTGAGGAGGCGCGGGTTCGCACCATCCCCACACGATACTTGCCCTTGCGCGCCGTCTCCCGGACGATGCTTCGCATCGCTCGGAGAACCGTGAAGGCCCGGCTGTGGCCTCAGTCCTTCGAGACGCATCGCGTTCCGCGATGCTCCTCAGGACGAGGGGCGAAAGCAGGGTATGACGCAGTAGGGCCAACTCATTTTCTGGCCGGCATCGCCACGTTGCGTCCGAGGCCCTCCGGGCGCGGGATCGCGGCATGGGCGTCGATCACCTCCTGGATGCGGGCGCGGATGTCGGGCGGAAAGGGCGCGGTCTTGCGCGAGGTCATGTCGATGTGGATCGTCATGTTCTCCGAGGTCGCCGACAGCCAACCCTCGGTGGCATGGCGCAACTCCTCGAAGGTGTGCAGGCGCTTTTCGTCGGCGGCGATCAGAAACACACTGATCTGCACGGGATCGCCGAGATGGATCTCGCGCAGATACCGTACGTGGCATTCGGCGGTGAAGGTCGAGCCGTGCCGCTGCTTCATGTAAGCAGGGCCGATGCCGAGCTCGAGCCACAACTGGTCGATCGCGCGGTCGAACATCACGTTGTAATAGGCCATGTTGAGATGGCCGTTATAGTCGATCCATTGCGGCTCGATCCGCATGATCGACGACCGGAACGGCTGCGGCTGCGCGTCTGCGGTGGTGGTCTCGGTCATCGTCCGGTCCTGTTGGTGCGATCCATCCCTTGACCCCTTTTCCATCCTTTGCCACGGTCGCCCCGAATTCGGGAGGAATTTTCGTGGCCCATAGCATCGCTCAATTGGAACGTCCGGCACCGCAAGCCCTGGCAGGCGCGCTCGAAGCGCTCGCCGCGCGGTTCGGCAACCGGCTGGTCACCTCGCAGGCCGTGCGCGAGCAGCATGCCCATACCACGACCTGGCTGCCGTCGCAGCCGCCGGATGCGGTGGTCATGGCGCAGGAGACTGCCGACATCCAGGACGTGGTCCGGATCTGTGCGCGCCATGGCGTCCCCGTCATCGCCTTCGGCACCGGCACCTCGCTGGAGGGCCAGGTCAATGCGCCCGCGGGCGGCGTCTGCATCGACCTGCGCGACATGGACAAGGTGCTCGAGGTCCATGCCGAGGATCTCGACTGCGTGATCCAGCCCGGCGTCACCCGCAAGGCGCTGAACGAGCATCTGCGCGACCAGGGCCTGTTCTTCCCGATCGATCCCGGCGCCGATGCCTCCCTCGGCGGCATGGCCTCGACCCGGGCGTCCGGCACCAACGCGGTGCGCTACGGCACCATGCGCGAGAACGTGCTCGCGCTGAAAGTCGTGCGCGGCGACGGCGAGATCATCAAGACCGGCACACGCGCCAAGAAGTCCTCCGCCGGTTACGACCTGACGCATCTGTTTGTCGGTGCCGAAGGGACGCTCGGCATCATCTGCGAACTGACCATGAGGCTGCGCGGCATTCCCGACACCATCGCAGCCGCGGCGTGCTCGTTCGAAAGCGTGCGCGGCGCCTGCCAAGCGACGATCCTGGCGATCCAGACCGGCATACCCGTCGCCCGCATCGAGCTGCTCAACGCCGCGCAGGTCAAGGCCTGCAATGCCTATTCGAAACTGACCCTGCCGGAGACGCCGCTGCTGCTGCTGGAGTTTCACGGCAGCGAGGCCGACGTCGCCGAGCAGTCCAAGAATTTCGCCGAGATCGCGCAAGAGTGCGGCGGTGGCGACTTTAGCTGGACCACGCGGCCCGAGGATCGCACCAAACTCTGGCAAGCGCGTCACGACGCCTACTGGGCGGTGAAGGCGATCCGCCCGGGCTCCGGCGTGGTGGCGACCGATGTCTGCGTACCGATTTCGCGGCTGGCCGACTGCGTCGCCGAGACGGAAGAGGACCTGAAGCGGCTCAACCTCACATCGCCGATCGTCGGCCATGTCGGCGACGGCAATTTCCATTGCTCGCTGATGTGCGACGTCGACGACCGCGAGGAGATGGCGCGCGGCGAGGAGTTCATGCATCGCCTGGTCGAACGCGCGCAGGCGATGGACGGCACCTGCACCGGCGAGCACGGCATCGGCCAGGGCAAGCAGAAATACCTCGAATCCGAACTCGGACCCGAGGCGCTGGATGCGATGCGGGCGCTGAAAAAGGCGCTCGATCCGCAGAACATCTTCAATCCCGGAAAGATCGTGCCGCCGGCGTAGTGAAGGCATTGGAGGTGGAACTCCGCCAGGAATGTCTCAAGTGTTCCTGCGAAGCCGGAACTTTCAGATGCCGGGGCTATTGATAAGCCATTCTGTGGTAGTTTCGTAGCTTAGGACCGAGTTCTCCAACCGTATGCCCATTTCCAGTCGCGTGGTGATCAATCTGACCGTCGTCTTGCTGACGGTCGGCCTGCTTGCGCTGGTTGGAATCATCGGGATGACCGTTTGGCTCGGGGAGAAAGCGCGGATCTATGCGGAAGACGCGACCGGCGCCCGAAATACCCGGGTATCGGCGGTTGAACTGCGAGCTGCGCTGCAAAGTGCGGAATCGAGCCAGCGCGGCTATCTCCTCGGTGGCAACGAAATCTACCTCGCACCTTACGACAGCGCGAAAACGGAGGCCTTCTCCTACCTCCAGCGTTTGAAATCGTCGCTCACAGCATTCCCCCAAACGGCACGCCTGATTGAGCGACTATCGCAGGTCGTTGCGGAAAAGATCGACGAAATGGATCGGACGATCGTCCTGAAGCGAGAGCTTCACGACACCGAGGCGTTGGCCGTGTTCGGCGGCAATCGCGGCAAGGCTCTCATGGACGAAGCCAATGTCTTCCTGTCCAGCATGATCCGAACGAGCGATGAGAGGCTCACCGGCGGCCTTGCCCAGCAGAGACTCAACGCCTCGTGGCTGCGCTGGGTCTCCGTGATCGGAGGCCTCGTCATCATCCTGGTCGTGAGCGCGGTCATTCTCACCATCTACCGTTACACGCGCGAGGTCGCCCATACCAGGGATCAGGTCCAATCACTGAACGCAACCCTGGAGCAGCGCGTGAAGGATCGGACTGTCGATCTCGCGCAGGCCCGCGACAAGGCCGAAGTTCTGCTCGCGGAAGTCAACCACCGGGTCGCCAACAGTCTTGCCATGGTGTCCTCTTTGGTCAGGCTGCAATCGAGGACCATGACGGACAAGGTGGCGCAGGACGCGCTGAAGGAGACACAGGCACGCATCGATGCGATCGCGTCGGTCCACAAGAGCCTCTACAGCTCCGGCGACGCGCGTTTCGTCGACTTCGACGAATATCTTTCAAGCCTGCTCGGCAACATCGAGACCGCCATGCGAGAAGAGGGCCACGGCGCGTCGCTTCGGTACAACCTTGACGCGCTCAGATTGAGGCCGGATACCAGCGTCAATTTGGGCGTGATCGCCACCGAACTGGTGACGAATGCGTTCAAATACGCTTACCCAAATCGTTCCGGTGAAGTCCGAGTCCGCCTGACACGGCTTTCCGGGGACCAGGCTGAACTCGTGGTTGAAGACGATGGAGTTGGACGCGGTGCCGATGTATTGCCGAAGGGCACCGGCCTCGGTACGAGAATCGTGAATGCGATGGCTCGCACCATTGGGGCGGATGTCGAGTATTTTGTCCGTCATCCCGGCTTTGGCGCCAGGCTCGCCTTTGCCTGTCCCGCCGAACTGGCTTGATTGCATGATGACGACACAGACATGCGAGGCGCCCGCGTCGGGCTCGAGGCCCACCGGGATCGTCGCAGCTGTCTTTGCGATCGTGGTGAGCGTCCTGCAGCCCGTCTCCCTGGTTGCCCAGGACCGAGCTGCCGGCATCACGACACCAACCGTGCTTCCCCGGTTTGACCCCAATCGGCCTGTCTGCGCTCGCCCGGCCGGTCTTGAACGCGTGCTGGCATTTGCGCAGGACAACGAGCGAAAGTTCATGGAGGGCGTCGCGCGCGGCCTCGCTCTCGCCGCCAAGGATCGCGGCCTGGAGTATCGCGTCGCGCAGGCCAACAATGAACCCGCGAAAATGATCGATCAGGTGCGGGCATTCCTGGATGCGAAAGTGGGCGCGCTCGTCATTGCTCCGATTGACCCGCCCTCGATGGCTCCGGTGCTCAAGCAGGTCATCTGGTCGGGAGCCTATGTCGGAGCCGTCGTGCCGCCGCCTGCGACAACGGTGCTGAACGCGCCGCAATATCTGACCGGCAAGGTGCTGGGAGACGAAGCGGCGGCTTACATCAGGACTCACCTCGACGGCAAGGCCAAGGTCGTTCTTCTGACCCACGATGGCCTCCAGTTCCTCGCGCCGCGATTCGCCGCAATGCGCGCCGCGTTCAAGGACATGCCGGGAGTGGTGATCGTCGCCGATATTTCACCCCTGACGGTTGATGAAGGGGGCGGAGCGGCGATGATGCGTACGATCCTGCTGGCGGACCCGGACATCGACGTCGTCCTTGGCGCCGATACGGTCGTCCTTGGCGCCCTCGCGGCGCTTCGCGAGGCGGGCAAGGCGCGGCGGGATCAGTTTCTCGGCGGAATCGACGGCGAGCCTGCCGCAGTGGAGGAGATCAAGGCCGGCGGTCCGTATAAGGCGAGCGTCAGTCTGGCGTCACCGATCTTCAGCTACGCGATGGGACAACACGCGGCTGACTGGCTGGAAGGAAAGAGCATTCCGCAGGGGATGGATATCCTGCCGAAGACGCTCACGCTGAACAATATCGCGGGCTATGCAGCTGATGTGGCTGATCCGGCCGCGGTCTACAACGACCCGTCCCGCCGCGACCAATACCTGCGGATGTATGGCAATATCTGCTATGAGACCCGTGAAAACTTCATCAACTTTCCCTGGTCATCCGAGCGCAGGTAGGGCGGAATTGTCGTCTCACGCGATGGCGGCTTGAAGCCATTGCAGCGCATGCAATTCGTCGTTCCGGCCTCGTCGTGAAAGCGCCAGTTCGAAAGCGGAGACCATGTGAGCGGACCGGCATGATCGATTTGGGGTGAGCGGGCACGAAGTGGTATCCACGTTCCCGCGAGTCGGCGCGAGCGGGTGCATTCGGTCCGCCCGAGACTGCTGCAAGGGACGTTGGGCATGCACGAGGATCTCCTGGCCGAGCTGGAGCAGCGCCTCGGACGGTTGCATGCGCGGCAGCGCCTGGGGATTGAGACCGACCATGAGGCCCAGGTGTTCGGGCAGGGTCTCACCTTCTTCCATCCGGAAAACTCCACGGCCACGCAGGTGGCCATTCGCATCGCCCTGCAGCTGACCGGGCTCTACTGGCGCGCGCGCAAAAATACCGAACGCATCGTCGTCAGGCAGAACGATCTCGTGTTCGCCAACCTGCCAGCGCGCTTCGATGGCTTTACGATTCTGCATCTCAGCGATCTGCATGTCGAGCTGAACGAGGCCGCGATGCTGCGCGTGAGCGAACTCGTCGGCGATCTGAGCTACGACCTCTGCGTCCTCACCGGCGATTATCGCTTCAAGACCTACGGCCCCTTCGCCGCCGCGCTCGACGGCGTCGCACGGGTGCGGCGCCATCTCAGGGGGCCGGTCTATGGCGTGCTCGGCAACCACGACACCATCCAGATGGTGCCGGCGCTGGAAGCCATGGGAATCCGGATGCTGATGAACGAATGCGCGGTGATCGTGCGCGATGATCAGCGCATCTATCTCGCCGGCGTCGACGACGCGCATTTCTACCGCATGGACAATATCGAAAAGGCCGCGCTCGAGATTCCCGAAGGCGCGTTCTCGATCCTGCTGTCGCATACTCCGGAGATCTACCGCCAGGCGGCGCATGCGCATTTCGCGCTGATGCTGAGCGGGCATACCCATGGCGGCCAGCTCTGTTTGCCGGGATCAATTCCGATCATGCTGGAGGCTGTGTTGCCGCGACACATGGGGGCGGGGCGCTGGCAGTACAATGAGATGGCCGGCTATACCTCGGTCGGGGCCGGATCGAGCGTCGTTCCCGTGCGCCTCAACTGCCCGCCCGAAATCACGCTGCATCGGCTGCTCTGCAATTCGCGTTGACTTGCTGCAACGATGGCGCGTTGCAATCGATCTTGAACGGTGCGGCGGCTGCGCTTCACCAGCCTGTGACAAGTGAGAAGGGCCTCCGGTCAAGCCGTCCCGCCCGGAAGGACCACGGCGCTGCGTGCGGCGGAACCGGAGCGATACGCGGCCGGTGTCAAGTCCTCGGCGATCGCCTGGCGCATCGCGACGATCGTCGGATGACGGAGCCGCAGCTTGGCCACGGCGTGTGAGGGCATGTGGAGTTTTCGCAGCGCCGATACGGCGTCGTCGACAGTGTGTTCGATGTCGTCGTCGGGAACCACCCGGTCCAGGAAGCCTGCGACAAGCGCTTCATCGGGTTCGAACATCTCTCCCAGGGTGACGGTTCGGCTGAGCCAGGCCGGATGAAGACGACTGCGCGCCAGTTCGATCGCAAAACCGGGCGGCGCGATGCCGATAGCGACCTCGTTGAGGCCGATGCGGTGCGGTCCGCTTGCGCCGATGCGCAGATCACACGCCAGCAGCAGAAATGCTCCCATCGGAAACGCGTGGCCTTGCATGATTCCGATCGTCGGGAACGGATGGGAGATCAGGCGCAGGGCGAGTTCTGCGCCTGCCTTGACCATGTCGAGACTGCGCTCGGGATCACCGGCGGCCAGCACCTTGAGGTCGAAGCCCGCAGAGAAGATCCCCTTCCGCGCCGAGCGGAGCACGATGATGGCTTCGTCACGTTCCGCGCGGCGGAACGCCAGGTCGAGCTGGTGCAGCATATCGATGGACATCACGTTGACCTTGCCGTCGTCCATCGTGATGGTGGCGACGCCTTCGGCAAGGCGGTAGGCGATCAGGTCTGACATCTTGCGCTCCCCGGCTACGATTTCGGCGCGACGTTGACGGGCTGATGTAGACCACTCAATATAGTTTTCGAAAAAATCCGTTATGGAGGACGATCGTGCCCGCCGTTCCCAAACACAGGCAACCGATCGTGGACGCTGCGGTCACGCTGTTTCGACGGCATGGCTTCGCCGGCACCGGCCTCAATGACATCGTCGACACCAGCGGCGCTCCCAAAGGCTCGCTCTATCATTATTTCCCCGCCGGAAAAGCCTCGATCGCCGCCGCTGCTGTCGAAGAGGCGGGGCAGCGCGTAGCGAGGACGATGACGATGCTCGCCAACGAAACCCGATCGACGGCGGACCTCCTGCGGGCCCATGCGCGGCTTCTGTCCGGATGGATGCGCATGTCCGGATTCAGGGATGGATGTCCGATTACGAGCGTCCTGCTCGGGCTTGCGCCGAAGGACCGGGCGGTGGCCGAGGCTGGCAGGAAGGCCTATGCCGTCCGCATCGACGTTCTCAAACGGAAGCTGGCCAGCGACGGGTTTTCGCCGGCCAGGACCGGACCTCTCGCCGTGCTCTGTGTGTCGACGCTCCAGGGCGCTCTCATCCAGGCGCGCGTCGAACGAAGCAGCGCGCCGATCGAGACGGCGGCGGACGAACTGGCGACCATGCTGGAGGCGGTCTCCTGATGCGCAGGATGAGTCCGCCAATGACGGCGCGCGTCAATGCAATATGCGAAATCGTCCAGCGGCCCGGAACAGTGCCGCCAGTCATGACGTATTCCGCGAAAGTCCCGCGACGATCGTAAGGCCAATCCCAAGGCCAATCCCAAGTCTGATCCCGAGGCCGCTCGCTTGCATGGCGGCGCCTGCTGTCTTTCAGCAGCGAAGACATGATTCCTGATCATTCTGGACCCTGTCCAACGATCGCATTTGCCTCTCGCCTGCAGTGCCCTGACCGCAGCGTCCGCCACATGGCGAACTGTGGCGAAATGACAACACTCAACTCTAAATCGCCCGGTTCCTGCCGTACTTCGTCTCAGTTGCCACGGATTCGCCCTGATTGGAGCCCGCCATCCATGACTGCCGGGTTCGGCTTGGTTGCGAAGAGTAACGAGTGACACGCAAGGCGTAAGGGGTTGCGAGTAAGGCGTACCAGTTCGGGTTGGGAGTACAAGTTGAGGGGTGCAACATGTCTTCCGTTGGCAAAGCGTCATACGTCGATACTCAATCGAGCCGCGCAGGAACAGGCCGTATTTCTTTGAAGGCGCCTTCGGCGCTGGCTGTCCGGCAAGCCGTCGTTCGGCAAGACTCCGTGGCGAAAGTCAGTCGGCTGTTTGCGATGGCGCTCGCGGCGGCTTCGCTCGCCGCCTGCGCCCAGTCCTCGGTTGTCACCAGGAAATCGGAATTCTCCGCCGCCAGCCGATCCGCCTCGCCGCAACGCGAGCGACCGGTGGCATTCCTGATGAACAGGCCTGTCGTCACGAACAGGCCTCCGTTCGTACCGTCCAGGACCACGGCCGGGACGCCGGTTGCCGCGCAGGGACTTGCCAGCTTCTACACGGAGGGAACACGGACCGCGAGCGGCGAGAAGTTCGATACTCACCAATTGACGGCCGCCCATCCGACCCTGCCGTTCGGCACGCATTTGCGCGTGACCAACGTCGCCACCGGGCGGTCCGTGACGGTTCGGGTCAATGACCGCGGTCCCTACGTGCCCGGACGCATCGTCGACGTGTCCTATTCCGCGGCCGCGTCGCTGGGGATGGTGGGACGGGGTGTCGCAAAGGTCAAACTCGACGTCGTGCAATAGATGGTCACGACTGTCGCGCCAGCGCGCGCACGGCTTCGTCGACGCTGTGGAAGATGCGCTCGCGCGGCAGGACCTCATGGATCCCGAAGCGTTCGAAGGCGTTCTGTGCCCGCAGCGATTCGAGTCGGGCGACCGCGACGATGACGCCTGAGGCATCGCAGGCCCTGATCAGGTCGCGCAGCGTCTGCGCGGCGGTGAAGTCGATCTCGGGGATGCCGCTGGCTTCCAGCACCAGCAGCTTCGGCAGCGGGCGCGAGGTCCGCAGGATATGCCGCACATCGCTGCGGAAGGTCGCGGCATTGAGGAAGGTGAGCGGCGCCTGGAAAGCGACCACGGTGACGTCAGGCACGCGTTCGCCCGGCATGGTCGGGCTCGCCGGCCACCAGATCGTGGTGCCCGGCACGCGGTCGAACTGCACCAGGCGGGTCTGGGTGATGCTCCAGATGCCGTGCAGCAGCGACAGCATGATGCCGAGCCCGACGCCCTGCTCGATCGGCAGCACGATGATGGCCGCGGCTGTGGCCACGATCAGCATGAATTCGCCGAACGACGCCCGGTAGATGCTGACGATCTGGCGGAAGCGGATGATGCGCAGCGCCACGAACAGCAGCACGCCGCCGAGTGCGGCCTCCGGCACATGGCGCAGCAGCGCGGCGCCAAAAGCGAGCAGCAAGAGCACGATGGTTGCCGCGAACAGGCCCGCGACCTGCGAGCGTCCGCCGGTCTCGCAGACGATACCGGTGCGCGGCGGACTGGCGTTGACCGGAAACGCGCCGAACAGGCCGGCGAGCACGCTGCCCGCGCCGACGCCGAGAAAATCGCGATCGACATTGGCGGGCTGATCAGGATCGGAGAGAAACGACCGCGTCGTGGCCGCGGTCTGCACCATCACCACGATGGTGATCAGCAGGCTCAACGGCACCAGTCGCGCCCAGCGCTCGACGGAGATGTCGGGCAACGACGGCACCGGCAGCGATGCGGGTACGGCGCCGACGACATGGACGCCCCTGCGCTCGAGATCGGCCGTGACCACCGCAAGCGTCGCCGCGACCAGTCCGATCAGCGCGCCGGGAATCCTGGCGCTGATCGCCTCTGACAGGGCGACCACGGCCAGCACGCCGAAGCCGATCATGACCGTGAAGACGTTGGCCTCGCCAAGATGCTGCGCGAGCGTCGCGATGCGCGCCAGCATCGGCCCTGACGGCGGGGGCAGCCCGAGCACGCCGGGCATCTGCGAGACCAGGATGTGCACGGAAATGCCGGCGAGAAAGCCGACGGTCACCGGCGTCGACAACAGATTGGCGATGCCGCCGAGGCGAAAGACGCCGCTTGCGATCAGCATCACGCCGACCATCAAGGCGAGTCCGACCGCGAGCGCCTGGTAGTCCGGCGATCCGGAGGCGGCGAGCAGCGCCAATCCACCTGCGAAGATCGGGGTGATGGTGGAATCCGCGCCGACCGAGAGAAAGCGGTTGGCGCCGAACATGGCAAAGCCGAGCGAACCCGCGACGAAGGCGAAGAATCCGATCTGCGGCGCGAAGCCGCCGAGCCGTGCTGTCGCCATCTGTTCGGGAATGGCGATGGTCGCAAGCGTCAGGCCGGCCACGATGTCGGCCGGCACGTATGCGCCGCTGTAGGCGCGCAGTGATGGGAATAGCAGCCAGGGCCTTTCGCGGCGAGGCGTGTCTTTAGGCTCGGACATGGTTGCGTGGTGGTCCCGGATAAGATGAGCAGCGACTCCCTTATCGCACATCATGCCTGACAAGATCAGGTCGAGTTTGAGCGGCAACGGACGTGCGCTGCCTGATCCGCTTCACCGATCTGCGCCCGCGGGCTGCATCATTGGCCCGGCGGTCCTTATAGATGAGCACTGGTCTTGGCTGGTTCCTGGACGGTCAGATTGTGATGCTTTTGAGAAAGCAACAACCTCCCCGGGAGCGGCTCATGGTCAGTTTCCGATTTGGACGGCTGTGCGGCGCTTGCATACCTGCCGACGATAAGAGGCATGTTTCTGTCTGCGGTGAATGAGTCTGTTGCCACGTTCCAGTGCAGTCGGTTTGTGATGCGATAGGTCCCGTCCCAGCCTTTCGGCCGAAGGTAAATGTTCCTGCCGATGACGGCGACAAATTTCATGTCGCGCTTCAAGTCAATCCCCGCAGCCTTCAAGGGATCACCGCTCGGCCGACCTGGATCATCGGAGACAGCCCTGACGCTGCTGCCCGCAGCCAGCAGCGCGTATGCGGTCAGCCAGTCCAGGCGACGTCCGTAATTGCTTTCGAGGTGGAAATTGAATGTCGCGTCGATTGCCTGCCACGCACCGTCCAAGAGCACGTCAGCTGTCGCGTGGCTGACGACCTGCTGGCCCGGGTCTCCTTCGGCCGCCGCATAAAACATCACAGTGCGGTTCTGAATTCCGAACGCACTCAGCACTGCCCGGAATATCAGGTTCAGGCCCTGACAGCTGTAGCTCGTGGTCTGCGATACGACCGCGTCCTTGTAGAGCCGGAACAGGTCTCCTTCGAGATTCCCCGGCGACGACCCGATTTTCACGCGCTGATGCACGAGGTCACGCAGCGCGTAGGCGAGGGGCCGGCCGCTCAGGAGTTGAAGGTCGGGATGCCTCGCGAGCAGATCGCTGCGTATCTGCGAGAGTTGATTCTCCTGCCAACTAACCGGCTTCATGCCGAGGCTGTCGACGATCACTTTATTCAGCAGCGACCGGCTCGTTTCCTCTGGAACGGTGAAGGCGACGGAAATGAGTGTGATCGCCACCAATACGGCGGAAACTGCGGTCCATCTTACAGCCTGCCCCAGCATTCTATCGCTGCCTTTTCAAATACTGTCTTCTCGAAAAATACCGTCTCTTAGAATGGGCCGATGCTGCCTCGCAGACATCGGAACAACTTCCAGACATACAAGCGCTGGCCCGCGCTCTCCGCCGTTACCAAGATGCAATAATCAAAATTGATAGCACTTGTTGAGAATGCCGTACAGAAGTTGAACACCGCCGGATTGGCGAGTCTTTCGAGATACCCCCAAGTTCTGACGAGAAGCCGCGATCCGAAAAGTAGAGTTGTACCGACGAACGCAACGCTGCGCGGCAGGCCTTTGCATTTGGTCCAAACAGCTTGCCGGCCATCGCGATGTGAATGACCAGCTTCCCTTTTCCCTTCGTTCGCAATCGGTCACGAAAGCGCCGAGGCCTTTGTCGCGCCAGCATCGACGACGAACAGAAACGATCGCACATTTGTGCATCCGCCGCGAACCGGTCGCTTGCCCTCGTTGATCTTGATGACACGGGAGCAGCCCGGGATCGGCGAGCCCGAGGGATGCGCCCAGCCGGTGTTGATAACTCATCACGCCCGCGCTAAAGCGCGAAGCGCGTCTTCGCGGATGTCGTGGGCATCCCTGCTTGCGGGCGAGGCGACGCGCGGTGATCGGCGCGATCGATACGGGAGCCCGCGATGAGAAGCTGTGAGGTCGGTATCATCGGTCTCGGTCTGATGGGCAGCGCCGCGCTTTACGAACTGGCGCGCCGCGGCTGCGATGTGCTCGGGTTCGATCCGCTGGCGCCAGGCGAAGCACGGGGCTCGTCGCACGGCTCCTGCCGGATCTTTCGCCGCTTCAATTTCGAGAGCGAAGCCTATACCGCGCTGAGCGACCGCGCCTTTGCGGGGTGGCGCGCGCTGGAATCCGACAGCGGGCAACGGCTTCTGATGCCGAGCCCGATCCTCGAAGCCGGTCCAGCCGGATGCGAGCTGGTGGCGAAGTCGCGCGCGGCGGCTGCGGCCGCGAACAGTCCGCTCACGGGGCCGCGCAACGGCCGGGAGGCCAATGCGGCCTTTCCCGCCTTCGCTCTGCCCGATGACTGGGACGTTGTCGTGCACGACAATGGCGGTATCTTGCTGGCTGAGGCGGCGATCCGCGCCTTTCGTGCCGGCGCGCAGGCGCGCGTCATTCAGGCTGCGGCGCGGATGCAGCCGACGCCGGCCGGCATCCGCATCGTCACCCCGGACGAAGAGATCATGGCCGCGCAGGTGATCGTGTCGGCGGGGCCATGGATTGCGGACCTCGTGCCGGGGCTGCAAGCGCACCTGACGGTGACGCGACAAGCGGTCGGCTGGTTTCAGCCGGCCCGGCCGGAGACCGTGCGCTATGGCGAATTCCCGATCTTCATCATCGAGGGTGCGCGCGGCATGGTCTACGGCTTTCCCGATTTTGAGGGGCGCGGCGTGAAAGCCGCCCAGCATGACCACGGCCCGGTGGTCGGTGCCGACGCCTGGGACCCGCCGGCGAGCGATGCCGAACTCGAAACGGTCTCCGCCACGCTCGCCGAACTCATTCCCGGTGCCGCCGGTCCGCTGATCGAGCGCGACATCTGCCTCTACACCAACACGGCCAAGGCGGACGTCGTCGCCGACGACGGTAACGAGTTCGTCATCGATCGATTGCCGCACGATCGGCGCATCATCGTCGCGTCGCCCTGTTCCGGTCATGGTGCGAAATTCGCGACCGCTGTAGGCGCCATGCTGGCGGACATGGTGCTGGATCCGGGCGTGAGGCCGCTCGATCCGTTCAGGCTGGAGCGGTTCTCGAGTTTCGCGTGACGCACTGTATCGGTGGGTTCCATTCTGAATGGAGTTCCCCGACATCTCCCGACAAACGCGGCCATACACTTTTCACCGCAGCACCTTGCTTTGGTCAAAGCGCTGCGGCGATCTGGCGCAAGACGCAGAGCGTCCTATCCGGGGGGCACCGGACAAGGAGCACCAATGGATCGTGTGCCAAGCTTGCAAGACATTCCGAACCAGACAAGGGACAAGCCTGCGCCGGCGGGCATGGCTTTTGATTACAAGGAAATGGCGCGTGAAGTCCTCGCGCGCGGAGCACCAATGGCGCCTGGCTTGCAAGACATTCCGAAGCAGCCAAGGGACAAGCCTGCGCCGGCAGGCACGGCTTTTGATTACAAGGAAATGGCCCGTGAAGTCCTCGCGCGCATCGACCAGCGGCTTGCCGACCTGGGGGCGGATACCCCGACTGATGCATCCGAAGAGGAGACTGATGCTTCCGAAGAGGAGTTCAGCCCGGAGACTGCGAGCAGTCTCATGACGTCAGATGATCAAGCCGCGCTTGTCCGGCTGGCGTGGCGCGGCCTGATCGGGTTGCTGCTGTCGGCGAGCCTGGTCGCCGCGGTTTCGTTTCTGTGGTCTCACGGTGAGACGGCGGTTGAAAGTGTCGCGCAGTTGGTGCCCCGATTCGATCAAGCTTCAACGACGCCAGCCGAGAAGCCGGAGCCTGGCCCGCCCGTCTCGGCAACGGCGATGGCGGATGCCGCACCAGCGCAAGCCGCGCCTGCACCTCGGACCACGCCCGACCATGACAAGCCGAATCCGGCGCCTGTGCCTCCGGAACTGACGGAACTGATGCGGAAGGTCGATCGCAATATCGCAGGGCTCGCGCAAGCGGTCACGGACCTCAGGCTTGCTCACCAGCAGGCCACCGGCGATAACGCAAGGACCGTCGAGGACATCAGGGCCAGCCTGGATCAGATGACCCGCGCCATGGCCACGGCCGGGGCGCCCGATGCGCGGGCGCCGGATCAGGTCATGCAGGCGAGACCCGCAACCCAGGTCACGCAGCCGAGACCCCCGGCGCAGGTCGCGCAAGCAAAACCCCCGGCCCAGGTCACGCAGGCGAAACCCCTGGCCCAGGTTACCCAGGCGAAGCCCCCAACCCAGGTCACGCAAGCGAAACCCCCGGCGCCAGCGCCACAGCCCGCCGCCCGCCGAAACCGCAGATACGTCCCGCCGTACCTGTCGCCCAGCGATGCCTTGGGGTTCATGAGGTAGCGGCGCTGCCAATGACGCAACGCATATCAGGGCTGCGCCACTGCCTCGTACGTGGTGATGCGATGCAGGCGTTGCCTGCAATGACGGTCTCAACGCGCTTCCGTTGTTGAAGTACGAATGACTTGAAGTCATCGAACGGCGGCCAAGCGCTGCCGCGGCCGGGCGCTGCCCTTGCCCCGGCCTTCGGTTTGGCCCTACATTCCCGGCACAAGGATCCGTCGCGACAACGATCGCGATGCAGAGAAGAATAAATCCGGGGAGCAAGTGCCATGACAAGAGTGGCCGTCAGCCGTCGCGTGGTCCTGAAGTCGTCGAAGGCGGCGCTGGCCTTGCTGGCTTTCTCTCCCGCGATCATCGGCCGCGCAGAGGCCGCCGCCCTGAAACTCAAATGTTCGTCGTCGCTTCCCAACGATCCCAAATTCGCCAATGGCCGCGTCTATTACGACAATCTGGTCAAGAGCCTGAAGGCCAACGGGCTCGGCGACCAGGTCGAGGTCGCGTTCTTTCCCGACAACCAGCTGGGTCAGGAAATCGACGTCATCAACTCCGTCAAGCTCGGCGTCATCGACATGATGGTGTCGGGATCATCGATCTCGGCCAATCTGGTTCCGCTGGTCGGAACCTTTGACCTCGGTTATCTCTTTGCCAGTTTCGAGCAGCAGACCAAGGCGTTCGACGCCGGTGCTGCCAAGCCGATCGAGGATGCGCTGCTCAAGGGCGCCGGCATCCGGATCATCGCGTGGGCCTATAATTTTGGCTCGCGCAGCGTGCTGGCGAAGAAGCCGGTCAAGACGCCGGAGGATCTCGCCGGCCTCAAGATCAGGACGCTGCCCAATCCGGTCATCACCGAATGCCTGCGCCTGATGGGCGCCGCCGCGACGCCGCTGGCGTTCGGCGAAATCTACACCGCGCTACAGGCCGGCGTGCTCGACGGGCTCGAACACGACCCGCCGACCATCCTCGCCAGCAAGTTCTACGAGACCTCGAAGCACTACGCGCTAACGCAGCACAACTTCTCGCCGCTCGCGATCTATTTCAGCGACGCCACCTTCAACCGCATGGACCCGAAACTGCGCGAGGGCTTTGTCGATGCCGCGAAGCAGGCGGCCGCCGACACCCGCGTCCACGGCCGCGCGGTCGAGAAGGAGGCGCTGGCGGCGTTGTCGGACAAGGGCGTCACCGTCGTCGAATGCGACAAGGAGGCGTTCCGCAAGCGCGTAGCACCGCAGACCGACAATTTCATCAAGGCCCGCCCCGAGGCGAAGCCTGTGGTGGACATGATCCGCGCCACGCAGGCCTGAGGCGCGTGATGGTGTCTGGCGCCGTGCCACGCCCGGGCGGCCGCCACGGCCTCATGGTGTCGCTGCTGATCCTGAGCGACGCCATCGCGGCGCTGCTGCTGGCCGCCGACCTTTTGGTGGTCTGCGGGTCGGTGCTGCTGCGCTCGTTGTTCAACGCTCCGGTCGAATGGGCCGATGACGTCGCCCGCGGCCTGATGGTCGGTTCGAGCTTCTTCGGCGCGGCCAGCGCGCTGGCGCGCGGCGAGAATGCCGGCGTGGTGTTTTTCATCGACCGCCTGCCGGCGCGCATCCGCGGTCACGTCGATGCCATGGGCGCGACGCTGGTCGTCCTGGTCGCCGGTTATGTGGCCTTCCACGCCATCAAGCTCGGCTGGCTGACCTCAGGGCAGACCACCGGCTCCGGCCTGCCGCTGGAACTGACCTTTTATCCGATGGGCGTCGGCGCGCTGTTCATGACCGCGTTTGCGATCGACCTGTTTCGCGCCCGCCCGCTGTGTGACGCGATCACGGGCCTGGTTGCGACCGCCATCATCGCGGGCCTCTATCTCGGCTGGGATCTCGTCGCGCCCGCATCGGTGCCGTCGTCGGGCACCTTGATGCTGGTGGGCTTTTTCCTGACCCTGCTCGGCGGCCTGCCGATCGGCTTTGCGCTGGCGCTGGCGGCGCTGATCTTCATCTGGGTGGAAGGCACGCTGCCGGGCGTCATCTTCGCCCAGCAGATGGCGCGCGGCATCGACAATTTCGTGCTGCTGGCGATTCCGTTCTTCATCCTGGTCGGCTACCTGATGGAAGCCAATGGCATGTCGGTCCGCCTGATCGAACTGCTGCAGCGCGCGGTCGGGCACATGCGCGGCGGCCTCAACGTCGTCATGGTGACGTCGATGGTGCTGTTCTCGGGCATCTCCGGGTCGAAGATGGCCGACGTCGCGGCGGTCGGTTCGGTCTTGATTCCGGCGGCGCGCCGCGCCCGCCAGGATCCGGGCAGCGCGGTCGCGCTGCTGGCGGCCTCCGCGGTAATGGCGGAAACGATTCCGCCCTGCATCAACCTGATCATTTTGGGATTTGTCGCCAATCTGTCGATCGGCGGCTTGTTCGTCGCCGGTCTGCTGCCGGCCGGGCTGATGGCGCTGGCGCTGATCGTCGTGTCGATCATCAGCGGACGAAAGCCCGTCGACGTCGAGCCGTCGCGAATGCCGACGTCCGGCCTGTGGAGCGGCGCCATCGCCTCGTTCGGTCTGATCTTCATGATCTTCTTCGGCTTCAAGAGCGGCTTTGCCACCGCGACCGAAATCTCGGCCTTCGCCGCCGCCTATGCCCTCGTCATCGGAGCCGTGGTGTTTCGCGAACTCGGATTCAAATCGGCCACCGCGAGTTTCGTCCATGCCGCGACGCGATCGGGGCTGGTGCTGTTCATCGTCGCGGCGGCGCAGTCGCTCGCCTTCATCCTGACCCTGCAGCAGGTGCCGCATGCGGTCGGCGACATGATGCTCACGCTGTCGCAGACGAACGGCGTCTGGCTGTTCATGCTGCTGTCGATCGTGGTGCTGATCGTGATGGGATCGGTGCTCGAAGGCGCCGCCGCGCTGATCATCTTCGGGCCGCTGCTGCTGCCGGTCGCGGTCAAGCTCGGCATCGATCCGCTGCATTTCGGCGTGGTGCTGGTGATCGCGATGGGGATCGGGCTGTTCGCGCCGCCGCTCGGGCTCGGGCTCTACGGCGCCTGCCTGATCGGCAAGGTGCCGATCGAGCAGACGGTCAAGCCGATCATGGGCTATCTCGGCCTGTTGCTGGCATGTCTGCTGGTGATCGCCTTCGTGCCGGCGATCTCGACCGTATTGCCGCGCGCGTTCGGTTATTGAGGGGGCGCGATCGCGCCGGCGGCAATCATTTCCAGGTGTTCTGACGTCAAGCCGAGAGCCTGGCTCGAAATTGTAGCATGAGCTGTTTCCCCGTCATTGCGAGCCAACGGGTCGCGCGAATGCGCGCCCGATGACAGGCTCCGCGAAGCAATCCATCTCTGCGCACGGGGCCAGGTGGATTGCTTCGTCGCGAGAGCTCCTCGCAATGACGGGGAAACAGCTCATGTCATGGGCTGCATTTCGAGTCGGTTTTCAGGATGAGGTCCGGGAAGTCTTCTTCCTCTTGGTTGCTTTCGTTCGCGTCCCCGCGGACGCTTTCTTCTTTTTCAATCTGGTCTGATTGTAATCGATCGCAGCACGGATCAGATTTTTCAGCGCCCGCTCATTGACCTCGTCACCTGCGAAAAAATCGATCGCTCGCCACACCTTGCCGTCGAGGCCTGCGTTGAAGAGCTTGTCGGGATCCTTCAGGCTCGCCCCGTGGGAAAAGGTCAGCTTGACCTTTTCCTTGTGGGCGTTGGCGACCGCGATCATGCCGTCGCGAGACCACACCGGGCTTCCCATCCACTTCCATTCCTCTGAAATCTCCGGGTCGGCCGCGAGGATGCTCTTGCGGAGGCTGGCGAGGGTCTTGCCACGCCAATCCCTGAGCTTTGCGATCAGCTGGTCGATCTGGTCCGATGGCGTCATTTGAGTCGTTCCCGTCTCGGGCGAAACCGCCTGCGATCATGTCCTGCCCTTGTCCGCGGCAACGACGGTGCGTTGGCCGAACCACATGCGGCGAAAAAGGCCGTCCTTCAGCACGAATTGATGGTAGAGCGCGGCCGCGATATGGCCCGCGATCAGAATGACCAGCAGCGCTGCAAGAACCGCATGAGCCTGGAACGTGGGGAGCACGGCGAACGTGCTGGGCAGAGGTGGGCCATTGGGCTGGAACACGCCGCTGATGAGCCACCCGGTGGTCCATCCGGTGGCGATCATTAGGAACACGATCACGTACAGGCCGTCATGCGCGATCGGGGCCAGCCGGTCGAGCAGGGGCGAACCGGTCGCAGCGGCAGCCGGACGGGCGCTCCAGATCCGGATGATGAGGCGCGGGATCATCAACACCAGTACGAACATGCCGCCCGCCATGTGCCACACCAGGATATCGAGTTTCTTCGGATCGCTGTTCGGCATGTCCGCCAGCACAAAAAAGCCGAGGCACAGCAAGCCGATGATCATCAGCGCGACTAGCCAGTGCAGCGCGACAAGCACGGGCTGGTAGCGCGAGGCGAGGGCGCGGCTCACGACAGGCCTCCCACCACGCGTTCGAGGTTCGCGAAGAATTTTGGCCAGCCGTATTTGGCGCCCATGTAGGCCTGCTGCTGATCCGGTCCGAAGCCCGATTGTTCCATGCGCAGATGGGTTCCGTTGCGCGTCGGGGTCAGAGTCCAGGTGACGACACTGTCGAGGCCCATCGCCGCCCAAGTGTAGGACAGCGTCCTGTTCGGCTCGATGGCCATGACCTGACAGTCGACGGAGCCCCAGTCGGCGCGAAGATTGAAGCGATGATCCAGCACCGGCTCGAAGTCGGTCTTCATCAGCCACTCCTCGATCAGGTGCGGTTGCGTGAGCGCGCGCCAGATCTTTTCCGGCGGATGAGATAGCTCGCGTTCGACAACGACGGAGCGCGCTTCGGTTGATGTTTCGTTCATTGGTCCATCCTTTTCAGCAAGTCTTCGAGGTGGTCGAACCGGTTTTGCCAAAACCCGTTCATCTGGCTGGTCCAGTCGATCAGGGGGGCCAGTGCGCTGGTTTGCGCGCTGTAATGCGTCTGGCGACCTTCATGGCGGTCGAGCACCAGCCCGGCCTGCTTCAGCACCTTCAGATGCTTCGACACCGCCGGCTGCGAGATCCCGGCCCGCGCCGTCAGGGCGCCGACCGTTTGCTCTCCGTTGCGGCACAGCCGCTCGAAGATGGCCCGCCGAGTTGGGTCGGCGAGCGTTCTGAACAGCATATCGCGAGCGTCTGGCATTTCTGGATCGATAACCCGTTGGCTATGGATTATCGTATAACCGTTGAGTTATGGGTTAGTCAAGCAGGACTCTTGGAAATGCGCCTGTCGAAGGCGCGACCGCATCTTTCGTGATCGAGATACTTTATCTCCGCCCCGTGCGCCTTCTTCTCCCTCGCCCGCGAGCGTCAGCGAAGCGCAGGGAGGGTGGCCGGCCGAAGACGGTCGGGTGGGGGAGCTTCGGCAAACGAGGGCGCACCTGATCTGCGCGCACCTTACCACGCGCCAAGTCACCGAAGTTGCCCAAGTCGCGTGTTTGACCAAAACGAAGTCGCATGAAAAAGGCAGTTCGTAAGAGCAAGGACTCGATGACGGAGCCGGGGCGATCTGAAATGACACGTGATCCAAAGACTGTCGTCGCTCAGGCCTATGACCAGATTGCCGAGATCTACCTCCGTCGCTTTGGAGATTCGGCAGTTCGGCAATTTTGGCTCGATCAGTTGATCGCAAGGCTGCCGGCAGGCGCTCGCTTGCTAAGCCCCCGCCGACGGCGCGGCGAAAACAGGAAGTTTTGCAGCTACGGGAATAAACAGTAGCCCTGCGAAACCAACGCCGTTGGAGCCAAATGTTATTGACTATGGCGCCGCCTCCGCAATACTTCATCCATAGGTTGCGGTTCGACGCAGGAAAGGGCGCTGCTCCGTTGCCGAGTTCGCTGCGTCGCGTGAGTGGTCATCGTCTCACAAGAGCGCCCCGGGGTGACAGCCCCGTCGCGGTGAAGGGGCTGTTTGGTTGCCTGTCTGGCGCAAGCGACGCGGGAAGACCGTCGGTAAGCAATGTTTGGGAAACTCGCATACTGGTTTTGAACGGAGGATTCAGGCGCGCGGGCTCGCAAAAGCGCCGCTCCTGATTTTGGCCAATGCTGAAGATCGAAATGCTCCCGGCCGCTCACGGCGATGCCATCTGGGTCGAGTACGGGTCAGCGACAACGCCGCATCGAATGCTGATCGACGGCGGCCCGATCAACACGTACGCGGCCGTGCACCAGCGCCTTGCCGCGGCAACGAGCCGGCGGAAGAACGTCGATCTGTTCGTCATCACGCACATCGACACGGATCATATCGACGGCGCCGTCCTTCTGCTTCGCGACGAGTCGCTCGGCATCCAGTTCAGTGACATTTGGTTTAACGCCTGGGAGCAACTCGCGCCCGAGCCTCTTGGCGACACCTACGGACCCGAGCAGGGCGAGTTCGTGTCCGCCTTGATCAATCTCAAGCAGCGTCCCTGGAACCGCGCCTTCAACAAGGGCGCGGTGGTGATCGGTGACACGGGACCGCTCCCCGTCGTTCAGCTTCCCGGCGGTGCCAAAGTGACGGTGCTCTCGCCCGGCGACCGGCAGCTCCGTCGTCTGCGCCGCAATTGGAGTTCGGTCATACTGGACGCAGGCTGGACGCCCGGTGACGCCGCCGCATCGCTAAGACGCCTGGAGAATCGCCGTGAATACCAGCCGGTACTGCGTCGCGATACATTCGCCGCTGAAGCAATGGGCACCGACAATGCCGTCGCCAACGGATCGACGATCGCGTTCGTCTTCGAGTTCGACGGGAAGCGATGCCTGTTCGCAGGTGACGCGTTTCCAGACGTGCTGGCCGATGGACTGCACCGCTACGCGGCAGCAAACGGGATCGAAGGCCGCGTCCCGTTCGATGCGCTGAAGATTCCCCATCACGGGAGCGCGAAGAACTGGAGCCCTGAGCTTTACCAGCGGCTGACCGCGATGAATTTTTTGATCTCGACCAACGGCGCTCGGTTCAAGCATCCCGACCCCGAGACCATCGATCGGATACTCGCGAACGAGCCCAACCAGAGGGTGGGACTGTGGTTCAACTACGAGAGTCCGACCACCGTACGCTGGCGGAATCCGACCGGAGCCAATCGGTCGAGATACAGTGCGAACTACGCGCAGGCGGGACAGTCAATCATCCTGGACTTGAAGTAGGGTTGCGCGATGTTGGAGACGTTCGACCTCAGTCTGCTGCTCGGCCCAAGCAACGAGCTGTGGGTCTCGGCGTACTCACGTCACGGTGCGGTTCACGGTGTGCCGCGCGCGGGTGGCAACCTGCCGTCGGTCGCGGAACTGGATGACATGACGGAGGACTTCGAGGACGCGATCCAGTACGCGCGGCCCTTCCGCGGCATGGACGTCGGAGCGTCCTTGCGCGATCTCCTGTTCGGTGAGCCGGAGATCAACGCGCTCTTCAATCGTGGCCGCGGCGCAGCCGCGGATCAGGGCCGACAGGTCGTCGTTCGCATCCTCGCGGCGCCCGCACGCCTCGCTGCCGTGCCCTGGGAGCTGGTGCTCGACCCCGAAGGCGGCGTGCATAAGTATCTTACGCTCGCGCCGGACGTGCACATCGTACGGGCGGCGCGCTCACGCACGTATCCAGTGCCCTCCGCGCTGCTGCAGCCGCCGCTCAACGTACTGCTCGTGCTTTCGAGCCCTGTACGGTGGGAGCAGAACGAAGACGTGATGTCCTTTGACCTGTTCGAGGAGAAGCGAAACCTCCTCGATGAGCTTGAGCTGTTGCAGCGCAGCGACATCCTGCGTATCGACGTTGAGGAGCACCCGACGCTCGAGAATTTGCGTCGCCGCATCGGTAGCCGCCGCGGCGGCTACCACATCGTACACTACCTGGGCCACGCGGCGCCGGGCGGGCTCTATCTGGAGGATCGCTTCGGGCGCGCCGCGCTGACGCAGGCGGAAGCCGTCACTGCGCTGCTACGCCTCTGTCCACAACTCCGGCTCAGCCTCTTTGCTGGATGTGAGACTGCAAGGACGCCGGCCGTGTCGGTCACGTTGCCACACGAGTGGCGTCAAGGGCTGAGCACCGCCGAGCAATGCGTCCGGGTCAGTTGCCCGACCGTGATCGGCATGCGCGCTGTCCTTCCATTCAGGACGGAATGGCTCTTTGCGCGGTTCTTCTACCAAGGCATCGCCAGCGGGTACGCCATCGTTGATGCCGTCCGTCTCGCGCGCGCTGCGATCCGTGGTGACGAGTTCGTCGGCGGCGAGCTGCTCGACTGGGCTGTCCCCTCGGTGATCGCGGGAAGCGACCAGTTGGGCCCGCTGCTGGAGCCTCCGAAGCCGGGGCCGCGCTCGCCGCGTCCGACGTTTGCCGAGCTCAAGTTCGACATGGTGGAGGAGGATCGCGAGTTTTTTTCACGCCTGGTTCCGTTGCGTCAAGCGATCGACGTGCTCGGCGGGACCAGCCCAGGACGCATTTTGATCGTCACCGGGCCGGCGGGGGTCGGGAAGACTGCGTTGGTCGATCGGGCACTGCAGGACCTGGTCGCACGCGTGGACTGCGTGCTGTATTTCAAGGCGGCGCGTCTTCGGGACGAGAAAGATCCCGTTCTACGCCTCGCCAGCTGGGTGGGCGAACTGCTGACGATGTTCGATCAGCGCCCCCGCGCGCGCCCCTCGGAATTGGACGGTCCGGGTTGGTGGGAGCGCCTGTTGAGCGACCTTACCAATACGCGCTTCGTCATCGTCATTGACGACCTTGAGGCGTTAAGCAAGTCCGACGCAGCCACTCAGGTGCTCGCGTCGCTCACCCGCGCCATCCAGCAGTTGGCCGATCGCCGGGGAAGCTGTCGCCTCGCGTTGCTTGGGTCGGACCTTCCGGACGGCCTCATCGATGCCCGCGCCAGCTACGTTTCGACGCTACGACTGTTGCCGTTTTCGTGGGACGAGATATGGGTCTGGATCCGGCGCAATCTGCCGGTCTTGACCCGCTATGGCAAGGCCGGCCTCGCCGAGCACTACACGCAACTGGGGAACGACCTGGCCGCGTGGCGCGACCTCGGGAGCCGCATCGCCCTGCAGATCGGCGAGGCCGATCTGCAGGGCCTCGTGAGCACCATCGCCAGTTCCCGTCGACGAACGTCACCCGCGAATTTTCGGACGCCGGCGCCCGGGGACGTGCCGCGCACGCAGCGCGCGCTGCGTGTGGCAGTCGCGGGGCCATTCATCAAGAGCCCGGAAGCGTTTGCGCAGGCGATGACAAGACTGGCGGCCCAGTATGCGGTCGGCGGCCGCGTCGTGACCTCGGATCAGACGACGGCCTCGACGCTCGCAGAGCTGCTGCCGATCTCCTCACCGTTGGCCAATGAGATTCTTCCCAATCCACGGCCAGAGGCTGATGTAAAGAAGGCTATTCTCGATTGGTTGCGCTCAATCGAAGTGTTGCAACCGGATATCGTTTTGCTCGACTATGGGTCTCCCGTCGAGGATGAGCAAAACGAGATCATCGCGCGGCTCGCCGCCAGCGCCCTGATAGTGGCGGCGGCGGGGAATGAGGGGGCAGGCAGACAAGTCGCGTTTCCGGGGCGCATGCCCGATGTCCTGGCCGTCGGAGCCTTGACCCCGAAGGGTGCGGTGGCGCCGTACTCGTCGCTGGACCTCGCCGGCGGCAAGCCAGAGTTACATGCGCTAGGTATGCTTCAAGACTCGCCGTTGGGATCCGCGCTAACGGTACCGGATGCCCCGGGGACGACCTTTTCCGCGCTGCTCGTCGCTGCGGCGGCCGCGCTCGCGTGGTCAATCAATCCGGCTCGTGATCAGCTATGGCTTCGGCAGGTGCTGCTTGATTCCGCAACGACAATTCAACTGAAGGGGTCGCAGGCAACGGTCCGCGGGCTCAACATTGAACAGGCGCTGAATCTTGCGCGCGCCAGCGCGGTGATCGACGCGCTCGGCAAGGAGGAAGTCGCCTACTCCGACCTGCAGGGCGGCGTGGGCTTCTCGACCCCGGTGCTGGATCCCGTCCTGCTGTATTTGCTCGGTAAGAACAAGATTGGCGTGCGAGAGAATCTCGGCGTTCGCCTGTATCGCGCGGTCGACCTCGGCCGGCCGACAGCCGGGTCCGCGCACCCGGCGGCGAGCCCGATCGCCCCGTCGGCTCCGCGACCAGAGGTGCCATCTCCAGCAGCACACGCAAAGCCAAGGCGTAGGTCGAACCGCGCTCGCCCCGGGACTAATCGTCCAAGCGGATAAGGTCGAAGCATAAAACGCTGTCGGCCTGACGGTCCCGGTCATCGCCCGGGACATGTGAATCCGACGCAGGCGCGCGCCATCTTGCGCGGACCACTATGCGTCTCGCCAATCCCGCGCCCGCAGCGCAGCATCGGCCAGGCCGGGCGTAAGGCGTGCCGCGCACAGCACCACGGCGTCGCGCGGCTTGCATGCGCATCATGCAGTTGAGGACGACGAGAACGTTTCCGCCGCACTGGACAAGGCGTTCATATCCGGCTCAAATCCCGTTCACAAGAAAGACGGCCTCGCGCCGCAAGCCGACGCCCGCGAACATCCGAACACAAGACGGGCGCGCAAACGGGAAACCAACGGGAGCAGCACATGACGATTTCACGTTTGGCGATTTCACGTCGTGACGTCATCTTGGGCGGCGCCGGCGCGCTTGGCGCGGCGTCGCTGTCATTCCCCATGCCCGCCATCGCCGACTCGGAGCCGATCAGGATCGGCTGCCTGGCGGCGATGACCGGGCCGAGTTCGGCGCCGACGATCGGCTTCAATCGCGGCGTGAATTTCGCGGTCGAGGCGATCAATGCCGGCGGCGGCGTCAAGGGGCGCAAGATCGAGATCGTGATGCGCGACACCCAGGGCGATCCGACCAAGGCTGTCAACGCCACCCAGGAACTGATCAGCCAGGCCAAGGTTCACGGCATCTGGGGGCCGCTCAATTCGGGCGAGGCGCTGGCGACGACGCCGATCATGGCGCGCGCCAAGATGCCGGACATCCACCCTTGCGTGGTCGAGACCCTGATCGATCCTGCGAAATATCCCAACGCCTTTCGCATGGCGCCGTCGAACAGCCAGTGGGATGACGCGGTTCGCAACTATTGCCTGAACGTGCTGAAGGTGAAGAAGATCGCCGTCATCGGCGATACCACGGGCTATGGCGTCACCGCGTTGGGTGCGTCGGTGGCGGCGTTCAAGAAGGACGGCGCCGAGGTGGTCTACCAGGCCAATATCGACTCCACCCAGCCCGACATGACGCCCGACATGCTGCGCGCCAGGACCGCCGGCGCCGAGGCGATCGTGGTCTGGAGCGTCTCCACCGGCATGGAGGCGCGGATGTTCAACACCCGCGCGGCGATGGCCTGGGACGTTGCGTTCGTCGGCCATCCCTCGATGGCCTCGGGCGAGATCGCCGGCCTGGTCGAGAAGCCGGAGAACTGGAAGAAGGTCTATGCCATCGGCTACAAGAGCTGCAGCTACGACGCCGCGGGCAAACTGCCGCCGAAGAGCCAGGATCTGGTCGAGCGGCTGACCAAGGCCAATGTCGCGCTCAACGACACGCTGCTGTGGTGGGTCGCGGGCGGCATCGATGCCATCGAGCTGTTCGCCAAGGCGGTCGAAACCTCGGGCTCGACCGACGCGGCGGGCATTGTCGCCTATCTCAATTCGCTGACCAAATATCCCGGCTATTTCGGCAACTACACCTTCACGCCGACCCAGCACAACGGCTTTCCGACCGAGGAGATCGTGATGTCGGAAGCCTCCACGGCGAAGAACGGCACCTTCGCGCTGGCGCCGGGATATTCTTGAGAGCGAGCGGGGCAGGGCCGCAGATGCTCGCCTCGATCCTCGCTTCCGGTCTCGCGGCGGGCGCGATCTACGCGCTCGTCGGCGTCACTTACAACACGATGTTCTCCACCTCGCGGGTGATGAGCTTCACCGCCGGCCAGCTGGCGATGCTGGGCGGCGTGTTCGGTTCGATGTTCACGCTGAAGCTCGGACTTCCCGTGATCGCGGGATTTGCGCTGACCTTGATGGCGTGCGCGATCATCGGCGTCATCACCGAATACGTCGCGGTGCGGCCGGTGCTCAAGAGCCTCGACCAGCACCTCTATGTGCTGTCGACGCTGGCGGTGGCGCTGATGATCCAGCAGGTCGCGGCGATCAAATGGGGCACCGAGCCGCAACCGTTTCCGAAGGTGATCGGCTGGGGCAGCGGCGTCTGGGACGAGAAATTCTGGCTGCCGGTCGTGGCCTGCGCGATCACGATTGGGGCCCTCGAATATCTCTACCGCCGGACGCTGGTCGGCCGCGCCTTCCTTGCCATTGCCGAGGACAATTTCGCCGCGCGCGCGCTCGGCCTGCCCGAGCGCAACCTGCGCATTGCGAGCTACGCGCTGGCCGGCGTGATCGGCGGCGTCGCCGGCTTTTCCGGCGGCGAGTTGCTGCTGGCGTTCTTCGCCAATGGCGCGCTGTTGAATTTCTACGGCTTCGTGCCGGTCGCGCTCGGCGGGCTCGGCAACAACCGCGGCGCCATCATCGGCGGGCTCGCGCTCGGGCTGTTCCAGCAGGCCGCGAACTTCCTGGTCGGCGGAATCTTCTCCTCGGTTGCGGTGTTCACCCTGTTCATCGTGGTGCTGCTGATGGCGCCGCAAGGCCTGTTCGGCACCTCGACGGCGCGGAGGGTGTGATGACCGCCATCGCCACCACGCCGCCGGGCGACGACACCGCGAGCATGCGGGCATCCCTGCCGCACCTCGCGCCGTTTGTCGCCGTTCTGGCCGCCGCACTGATTCTGCCCCTGGTCGGCAACGACTACTGGGCCCTGATCGGCACGCGCATGGCGATCTATTGGGTGCTGGTATCAGGGCTCAATCTGGTGGTCGGCTTCGCCGGACATCTGGCGATCGGCTATGTCGCGCTGCTGACGCTGGGCGCCTATACCACGAGCGTCCTGGTCGCCGGCAATGTGATGCCGCCGCTGCCGGTGTTTGCGGCGTTGCCGGTGGCCGCCTGCGTCGGCGCGCTGTTCGGGGTCATCGTCGGCCTGCCGGCGCTGCGGCTGCGCACCTTCTATTTCGCGATGTCGACGCTCGGTTTCGCCACCATCGTCACCCAGATTGCGCTGGCCTGGCAGAGCGTGACCGGCGGCGGCATCGGCATCGTCGGACCGGAGTTTCCCGCGCCCTTCAACACCGCCTGGGGCTTTTACACCCTGTGCATCGCCATCGCCGCGTTCACCACCTGGATCAGTTCGAATGTCGCGCGGAGCCGGTTCGGTCGGGCGCTGGTCGCGCTGCGCGATGCCGAGGTCGCGGCCGAAGCCACCGGCATCTCCAAGCCCAGCGCGCTGATCGCGATCTTCATGCTGGCCGGCGCGCTCGCCGCGGTAGCGGGTGGGTTGTTCGCCTCCTTGCAGACCTATATCACGCCGGATGCATTTACCTTCGATCTGTCCGTGCTGTTCTTCATCGCGATCCTGATCGGCGGCCGCGGCTCGATCCTGGGGCCGATGCTCGGCACCATCATTCTCACCATCCTGCCGGAGTTCGCAGCGCCGCTGGCGGCCTGGTCGACCTTCCTCTACGCCGTACTGCTGCTCGTGATCGTGCTGGTCATGCCCGGCGGCATCGCAGCCCTGCTCGACTTCCGCAACCGCCGTCCGCTCGCCAGCAACCGCGCGATTCTGCCGCGCGCGGCGGCGCTCGCCGATATCACGCGCGTCCACGCGGGCGGGCGGATGCTCAGGCTGCGCGGCATCGCGCTCAGTTTCGGCAACGTCCGTGCCATCGACGGTCTCGATCTCGATGTCACGCCGGGGATCATTCACGGCCTGATCGGGCCCAATGGCAGCGGCAAGACCACGACCTTGAATGTCATCTCCGGCTATTACGCCGCCAAGGACGGAACGATGACGTTGGGCGACGATGTGCTGCCGCCGGGGCAGCCGGTGCTACGCGCAACGCGCGGCATTGCCCGTACCTTCCAGACGCCGCGGGTCATCGGCGAAGCCTCGGTGCTGGACAATGTCATGATCGGTGGCAGCGTCGAAGGCAAAGCCAGCTTCAGCGAGGCGCTGTTGGCCCTGCCGCGCAACCGTCAGGACGAACGACAGCTTGCAGCGAAAGCGCGCGCGCTGCTCGGCGTCGTCGGGCTCGAAGCGCTGGCCGAGGTCCGCGCCGACCGGCTCCAGCATAGCGAATTGCGCTTCATCGAGATCGCGCGCGCGCTGATGCTCGATCCCGACTTTCTCCTGCTCGATGAGCCCGCTGCCGGCCTCTCCAATGACGAGATCGCGCGACTGGCCGAACTGATCAGGGCGATCGCCGCCCGCGGCATCGGTGTGCTGCTGGTCGAGCATCATGCCGACCTGATCTTCGAAATCTGCGATACCGTCACGGTGTTGAATCTCGGCCGCACCCTGGCGGCCGGCACGCCCGCCGAAATCCGCATCCACAAGGAGGTGGTGAGTGCCTATCTCGGTGGCTGAACCGCTGCTGTCCGTCGCGCGCCTCGAATCCGGCTATGGCAAGATTCGCGTGCTGCACGGCGTCGACCTGACCGTCGCTGCGGGCGAAGTGGTGGCGCTGCTCGGTCCGAACGGCGCCGGCAAGAGCACGTTGCTGCGCGCGCTGTCGGGACTGCTGCCGGTCAGCGCCGGCAAGGTGCGCTTTGATCGTCGCGACATCACCAACATCACGCCGCGCGAGGCGACGCGCGCCGGCCTCGCGCACGTCATCGAGGGTCACCGCGTGTTTACGCAGATGTCGGTGACGGACAATCTCCTGCTCGCCGGCTACGACCTGGCGCGCGGCGAGCGCGCCACCCGGGTCGAGGAGGCGTTGTCGTTCTTTCCCGAGATCGCCGAGAAACGCCACGAGCGCGGCGGCGCGCTCTCGGGCGGGCAGCAGCAGATGCTGACGGTGGCGCAGGGCCTGGTGCGCCGGCCGCGGCTCTTGATGCTCGATGAACCTTCGGCCGGTCTGTCGCCGGTGCTGGTCGATCGCGTGCTCAACGTGATCGAGCAGCTGCGCGGGCAGGGCACCGCGGTGCTGCTGGTGGAGCAGTTGCTGGAGAAGGCGCTGGCCGCGGCCGACCGGGTCTATGCGCTGGTGCAAGGCCATATCGCGCTGGAAGCTGCGACCGGCGAGCCCGATCTGGCGCATCGGCTCGAACGCGCCTATTTCGGACACGACAGTCACGCGCTGGCTGGATAGCGTTCGGATATTGACGAGGGAGCCGCTTGAAAGTCCTGCTCACCCACACGCCGCAGTTCCGCCGCCAGTATTACGGCGAGCGTAGCCTGAACGGTCTGCGGGCCATCGCCGAGGTCAAGCTTCATGAGGCCGATGACGCGCTGGATTCCGGCGGCCTCGTCGAGGCCGCCGCCGACGTCGACATCATCGTCGCCGACCGCCTGACCGAGGGGCGGGGCGAGATCTTCGGCCGGCTTCCCAGGCTCTCTGCCTTCGTCCGCTGCGCGGTCGATATCCGCAACATCGACGTCACGGCGGCGTCCGCCGCGGGCGTGCTGGTCACCCGCGCCGGACCCGGCTTCGTGCAGGCGGTGGCCGAACTCGCGCTCGGCTTCATGGTGGATCTGTCGCGCGGAATCTCGCGCGCGACCGCCGAGTACCGGGCCGGACGGCAGCCGGAGGTGATCATGGGGCGGCAGCTCTCCGGCAGCCGGCTCGGCATCATCGGCTACGGCCATATCGGCCGTGCCCTCGCCGGCATCGCCAAGGTTTTGGGCATGGAAATCCTGGTCGCCGATCCCTTTGTCGTCCCCGATGATCCTGCCATCGCGCATGTGCCGCTCGACGATCTGCTGGCCCGTTCGGATCATGTCGTGTGTCTCGCCGTCGCCACCGAGGCGACGGAAAACCTGATCGGCGCGGCGGCTTTGGCGCGGATGCAGCCGCATGCGGTCTTCATCAATCTGTCGCGCGGCAACCTGGTCGACGAAACGGCCCTGGCCGCGGCCTTGCGTGACAAGCGCATCGCGGGAGCCGCGATGGATGTCGGCCGCGCGCGGGACCAGATGCCGACGCCTGAGCTTGCGGCACTCCCGAACGTGATCGCGACGCCGCATATCGGCGGCCTGACACCGCAGGCAATCGAAGATCAGTCGCTCGAAACGGTGCGGCAGGTTGCCGCGATCATCAAGGACGAGGTTCCGACAGGTGCCGTCAACGCGGAGCACTGGACGCGGCGATGCTCCTCAGAGTTTGACTGAAAAAGCAGCCAGTGAAACAAGGTGTTTGAATGCGTCATTGCGAGCGTAGCGAAGCAATCCAGGTCTACGCACGGGGCTAAATGGATTGCTTCGTCGCAAGGGCAATGACGGCTCAACCAGCTCTATTTCGCAGGCTGCATTTCGAGTCAGGGCCTCAGGATGAGGTCTGAGATCCTCGTGGTGAGGAGCCGCGCAGCGGCGTCTCGAACCATGAGGCCCTCGATGCTGCCACGAATGAACGAAACGGAAAAGAATGCCTGACGATCGAGCGAAATACCCGATGCGCCTTCCGTTCTTCTATGGCTGGATCATCGTCGCGGTGACCTTCGTCACCATGGCGATCGGCGTCAATGCGCGCACCGCGTTCTCGCTGTTCTTTCCGCCGATCCTGTCCGAGTTCGGCTGGGAGCGCGGCATCACCGCGGGCGCCTTCTCCTTCGGCTTCCTGGTGTCGGGCGCGGTGAGTCCTTTGATCGGCCGCCTGATGGATCGCGCCGGTCCGCGCGCGGTGATGGAGCTTGGCGTCCTGCTGATGGGCGGCGGCCTGCTGCTGGCGCCGCTGACATCGCAGCCCTGGCATCTCTATCTCACCATCGGCGTCATGGTCGGCGCCGGCTCCGTCTGCCTTGGCTATTCCGGGCAATCGCTGTTCCTGCCGAACTGGTTCGTGCGCCGCCGCGGCCTCGCGATGGGGCTTGCCTTCGCCGGCGTCGGTCTCGGCTCGATGACGCTGCTGCCCTGGGTGCAGCTCATGATCGAACAGACCGGCTGGCGCACCGCCTGCACCGCGATGGGGATCATCGTGCTGGTCGTGCTCGGGCCGATCAATCTGCTGTTGCGCAAGAAGCCCGACGACATCGGGCTGCGGCCCGACGGCGACGCCGCGCCGCACGCGACCTCCGCGAAGCCGGTGTCGAACATCGTCGATCCGGCCTGGGCCGCGACCGACTGGACGTTGCCGCGCGCGCTGCGCACGGCCCGGTTCTGGTGGATCGCATTCGGCTATTTCTGCGGGCTGTACATCTGGTACGCGGTGCAGGTGCACCAGACCAAATTCCTGCTCGACATCGGCTTCAGCCCGAATGTCGGGGTGTGGGCGCTCGGCACCGTCAGCCTGCTCGGCATCCCCGGGCAGATTTTCCTTGGCCACGTCTCCGATCGCATCGGGCGCGAGGCGGTGTGGGCGATCAGCTGCTCGGGCTTCGCGTTGTGCTTTGCCGCGCTGATCGCGCTGAAGTTCTCGCCCAGCCTGTGGCTCGTCTATCTCATGGTGTTGACACAAGGCGCGCTCGGCTATGGGCTCACCTCGGTCATGGGTGCGGTGGTGCTGGAGATTTTCCAGGGCAGGGACTATGGCAGCATTTTCGGCAGCATCATGCTCGCTGCGCTGGCCGGCGGCGCGGCCGGGCCGTGGGCGACCGGGCTGCTGCACGATGTCACCGGCGACTACACCATCGCCTTTGCCATCGGCATTGCGATGAGCGTGTTGTCCGGGCTGGCGATCGTGATGGCCTCGCCCGGCAAGGTCCGCGCCGTCGCCGGCCGGCTGCACCGGGTGCCGGCCGAGCCGAGATGATGTGATCCATATGCGGCTTGCCGGGACGGGGCAAATGTGGGCAAATCCGCGCCATCAAATACCAGCCCGCGTGGGGAATTGCCATGAACGAGCGTGTTCAGACCTCGACGGCCGAGCCGCTGTTCAATCCGCTCTCGCCGGAGTTCATCAGGGATCCTTATCCCGCCTACGCGCGGCTCCGCGCGAGCGACCCGATGCATCTCAATTCGTTCGGCGCCTTCGTCGCCAGCCGTCACGCGGAAACGAGCCTCGTGCTGCGCGACAAGCGCTTCGGCAAGGACTTCGTCTACCGCAGCGTCAAGCGCTACGGCGAAAAGATCATGGACGAGCCGGTGTTCCGCAGCATGAGCCACTGGATGCTGCAGCAGGATCCGCCCGACCACACGCGGCTGCGCGGCCTCGTGGTGAAGGCCTTCACCGCCCGCCGCGTCGAGGACATGCGTCCGCGCATCCAGCAGGTCGTCGACCAGACCCTGGATGCGGTGGCCGATCGTGGCGACATGGACCTGATCGCGGATTTCGCCTACCGCCTGCCTGTCACTATCATCTGCGACATGCTGGGCATTCCCGACGAGCATCGCGAGATCTTCCATCAGCGCTCGGGCGAGGGCGGGCGGCTGCTCGATCCGGTGCCGCTGTCGCCCGAGGACATTGCCGAAGGCAACGCCGGCACCATGATGTCGCAGCTCTATTTCCAGCAGCTGTTCGAGCTGCGGCGGAAAAATCCCGGCGACGACCTGACCACGCAGCTGGTGCAGGCCGAACAGGACGGCAGCAAGCTCTCCAACGAGGAACTGACCGCCAACATCATCCTGTTGTTCGGCGCCGGTCACGAGACCACGGTCAACCTGATCGGCAACGGCTTGCTGGCGCTGCATCGCAATCCCGACCAGCTCGCACTTCTGAAGGCGCGGCCCGACCTCATCAGCAACGCGATCGAGGAGTTCCTGCGCTACGACTCGTCGGTGCAACTGACCGGGCGCGTGGCGCTGGAAGACATCGAAGACCTCGGCGGTAAGAAGATCCCGAAAGGGGATACCGTGCTGTGCCTGCTCGGTTCCGCCAATCACGATCCGGCTGCCTATCCGGACCGGCCGGATAGCCTCGACATCACCCGTCCCAATGTGAGGCCGCTGTCGTTCGGCGGCGGCATCCATCACTGCCTCGGCGCCCAGCTGGCGCGGATCGAGGCGGAAATTGCGATATTAACCTTGCTGCGCCGGCTGCCCGATCTGCGGCTCAACGACGCGCAAAACCCGGAATGGCGCTCGACTTTCGTGCTGCGTGGGCTGAAACGGCTGCCTGCGAGCTGGTGAGGCCTTGTCAGTCTCCGTCAGGATGCTGTGACTTCGCCGGACTTCCCCCTATATAGGAGGGAGCTCGGGCTTTGATTGCGGTGGCGGGTGGCCTGTCGCGCGCCGGAGCGTGAGGGGAGACCCGTGCAGACAACGCTGCTCGGATTGGCGATCGCGTTCATCATTGCGCTGGTTGCGGCGCTCGTCGGTCCGTATTTCATCGACTGGAACCAGTTCCGGCCGCAATTCCAGGCCGAAGCCAGCCGGATCGTCGGCATGCCGGTGCGGGTGACGGGCGCGCTTGACGCGCGGCTGCTGCCGGCGCCGTCGCTGCGGTTGCGCTCGGTGACGGTCGGTGGTGGCAAGGATCTCGGCAAGGTTCGCGCCGACAAGCTCGACGTCGAGTTCAGCCTGAGTTCCCTGATGCGTGGCGAATGGCGGGCCACCCAGCTCACCATCGACGGCATGGTGCTCGATCTCGGGCTCGATTCCAGGGGGCGGATCGATTGGCCGGCCGCAAGTGGAAAGTTCAATCTGGGCTCGCTGGCGATCGACCGGGTGAATCTCACCGGACGCATCGCGCTGCATGACGCGGTGAGCCTCGGCGCGCTGGAATTGAAGGATATCGCCTTCAGCGGCGATGTTCGTTCGCTGGCCGGCTCGGTGCGCGGCGACGGCAATGCCATGGTCGGCGGAATCCGCTATCCGTTCCGGATCAACTCGGGCCAAACTGCTGACAACGCCGGAACCCGCGTCCACGTCAGCGTCGACCCCGGGGAACGGGCGCTGTCGATCGATCTCGACGGCCTGCTCAGTTTCGCCGAGCGGGCTCCGCGCTTCGAGGGCGCGATCGCGGTGGCGGTGCCCGCGCCTGCCAAGCCGAAAGACGGCGCGCCGACGCCGTGGCGGTTCGCGGCGAAAGTGAAAGCCGATCCCTCCATCGCGCGGATGGAGCAGATCGAGGCCAATTACGGTGCCGAAGATCGCGCGCTGAAATTCACCGGTCTCGGCGACATTCGTTTCGGAACCGCGCCGCAACTGAATCTCGCGCTCTCCGCGCGGCAGCTCGATGCCGACAAACTCCTGGCCAAGGCCGCGGCGAAGCCGGCCGCCGCAGAGCCGGTGCGGTGGATCTCCGGGCTTCGGGCGCTGACGGCGTCACTGCCGGCCCCGATGCTGGCGACGCAGATCGAACTCGGTGCCGACCAGATCATGCTGGGCGGGCGCCCGGTTCAGAACCTGACCGGCCGCTTTCGCGGCGATGCCGCCGGCTGGAGCGTCGACGGTCTGGATTTCCGCGCGCCCGGGACCACCCATGTGGCATTTTCAGGCGCAGCCTCAGCGGCTGCCGTAGGCGCTGTGCCCGACAGTCTTGCCGGCACGCTCGATCTGGAATCCACCGATCCGGATGTGCTGGTCGGCTGGATGCAGGCGCGCTCCGATATCGCCTTTCGCAATCCAAAGCCGCTGCGCCTGCGCGGCAAGGTGCGGATCGGTCCGGATCGCGCCGCCATCGAGGCGCTGAAGGCCGAGATCGACGGCGGCACCGTCGAGGGCCGGTTGGCCCTGTCGCAGCAGGCCGGAACCGGCTCGCGCCTCGAAGCGATCCTGAAGGCGGATCGTCTCGATCTCGATGCGGCGACCGCGTTCGCGCGCGCGCTCGCCGGTCCGCAAGGGGATTGGCCGGACCAGGCGCAGTTTTCGCTCGATATCGGCGAGGCCATCTCGTCAGGTCAGAAACTGCGTCCGTTCACGGCGAGGTTCGGCTACAGCCCGAAGAGCGTACTGCTCGACAATCTGAAGTTCGGCGATGCCAGCGGTGTGACGCTGGAGAGCTGGGGCAATTTCGATCGCATCGGCGCGATGGGAAAGCTCGAGCTCAACGCGACGGCGTCGTCGCTCGGCCAGTTCACCGGATTTGTGACGCCGTTCGCTCCGTCATTTGCGTCGCGGCTGAACCTGTTGGGAACGGGTCCCGGTCCCGTGCGCGCCCGACTGGCCTTCGATCTCGGTTCGAAACGTGCAGGCGCGGCCGATCGCGTCGACGCGCAGGCGGCATTCGAATTCGAATCGCCGCTGTTCAAGGGCAGCGGGAAATTGTCAGCCCAGCCGAAGATCGCCTCCGTGCGCGGTTTCGATGTCAACGACGTCAGCCGAAGCGAGATCGGACTCGAAACAAAATTGTCGACGGAGCAGGGGCGCTCACTGCTCGCGGTGCTGGGCCTTGATCGCGCGATCGCAGCAGGCGATGGCCCGGCCCGGTTCGAGGGATCCGGGAGCGGGGTCTGGAACGGGCCGCTGCGGATCAATGCGCGGCTCTCCGGCAACGGACTCGATGCCGACCTGCAGGGCACCGCGGAGCCGTTTGCGGCGGACGCCAAAGCCGACGTCGATATGCGGATTCGCAAGGTCAATCTCGCCCCGCTGTTCGGCCTCAAGCCCGCGGATGGCCTGGGCCAAACCCTCAGCCTGTCCTCGCATGTGTCGCTTGCCGGCAATGTGCTGAAATTCGACGATCTCGATAGCTCCACGGCCGGGTCGCGCCTGCGCGGCCGTCTCGCTCTGACTCTCGGCGCCGAGACCAATGTCGAGGGCGATCTCGGCTTGGATACCATCGATCTCGCCCCGGGCTTCGCGCTGGCGATCGGAGCCGCCGGTCACGATGTGACGGAGCCGCTCGGGAGCGGGCTCCTGAAGGGGTGGCGGGGCCGCGTCGCGTTCCAGGCGCTGCGCGGCGTGCTTCCCGGCGGCAGCGACATGCGCCCCTTCGGCGGCGTGCTCAAGGGCGATGGGCAATCGCTGACCTTCGATGCCCTCAAGGGCGGAATCGGCGGCGGCGAGGCGACCTTCAATATCGATACGAGACAAGGCGCGAACGGACTGACCGTGAATGCCAGTGTGGAGTTCGCCAACATCGACGGCGGCGCCTTGCGCTATCGCGGCCTGAAGATGCCCGCGGGCCGCACGTCGCTGCAGATGACACTGGCGAGCCAGGGCCGCAGCGTCGCCGCGCTGAGCGGCGCGGTGTCGGGCAGCGGGACCGTCACCTTGCAGTCGGCCGCTATCGCGGGCCTCGATCCGCGCGCGTTCGAGGTCGCGATCCGCGCCAGCGACAATGGCCAGGCGACCGACGACGCGAAGCTGCGGCAGATCATCGAGCCGGTCCTGACGGCCGGCAGCCTCAAGGTGGCCGCGGCGCAAATCCCGTTCAACATCAGGGACGGCCGGCTGCGCGTCGGTGCGACCACGCTCGATGCCGAGGCCGCGAGCGCCATCGTCTCGGGCGGCTACGACGTCGGCGCCGACCAGACCGACATTCGCGCCACCTTGACCTCGACCACGATCGGATTGGCCAGCAGCCGGCCCGAACTCCAGCTGTTCGTCGTGGGATCGCCGGATGCGCTCGCGCGCAATGTCGACGTATCGGCGCTGTCGTCCTGGCTCGCGGTGCGTGCGATCGATCGCGAGACCCGGCGGCTGGATTCGCTCGAACGTGGCGAACCGCTGCCGCTGCCGGCGTCGATTCCCCCATCGACCGCTGCCCTGCCTGACGCCAACGCAGTCCAGCCCGATGCGTCGCCCGGCGACGCTTTATCGCCGGGGCGGGATCCCCGTCGTTTCCAGCCGAGAGCAAGGCCCGCCGTGCCGCGCCTGCCCGAGGCCCCGGTCACCACCGCGCCGTCCGTCACGCAGGCGCTCCCGCCGCTGCCGGCGCCGATCGAGTTGAAACCACCTCCCGGCGCGTCCATCCTGAAGCCGCGGCCGCGGCCGCCATTGGCGCTGTCGCCGCCCGGTATTCCATAGGCGCCCTTTGGCCGGATCATTTCGAGGGACGCCACCATGATGACGTTGCGCCAGGTCGAAGTGATCCGCGCGGTGATGGTCACCGGCACGATCGGCGGCGCCGCGAAGCTGTTGAACGTGTCGGCGCCCGGTGTCAGCCGGCTGGTCAAATACACCGAGAAATCGCTCGGCATCCGCTTCTTCCAGCGCCAGAACGGGCGCTATTTTCCGACCTCCGAAGCGCAGAACATCTTCGAGCAGATCAACAGCGTCTACGAGAAGGTCGATGATCTCAGCCACATCATCTCGAGGATCGGACGCGGTGCGTTGTCCGAATTGCGTGTCGGTTCGGTGCCCAGCATTTCCCAGGTCATGGTGCCGCGCGCGATCGAACGCGTCAGGCGGCGGTACCCCGATCTCGGCATCGACATCAATATCCTCAAGATCGAGGAGGCGATCGACTATCTGATGCTCGGCAAGGGCGAGTGTGTCGCCATGAGCTACCGGCTGGATCATTCCGCGCTCGAGTTCATGCCGCTCGCCTCGGGCGAGCTGTTCTGCATCGTACCGCCGGGGCACGAACTCGCGGGCCGCAAACAGGTCTCCGCCGCCGAAATGACCCGCTATCCGCTGATCGGCATCGACCCCACCGATCCCTACGGACGGATCATGGCCGAGATCTTCGCGCGCAACAAACTGAACTACAACATCACGATCAGGGCGCGGTTCGGCACCACCGTCTGCGCGCTCGTCAAGGCCGGCCTTGGCATCGCCGTGATCGACCAGTTCACCGTGGCCCACGGTGGATATCCCGGCGTCGAAATGATCCGTATCAGCGAGCCGACCCGCTTCGACACATACGTTGCCGTGAAACGCGGCGCGGCGCTGTCCCTCCATGTCGAATACTTCATCGACTGCCTGCGGTCGGAAATGCGGGCGGTCGAGCCAGGACGCGGCGGCGCGAAGGCGGTCGCAGCGCGATCCCGAAGAAAATAACATGATGTTATGTTTGTGAGATAAATGGGTAATTGTGTTAGCGGACGGAATCGCTATCGTCGCCGTCAATCGAAGCGGTCTGCGCACCCTTTGCGCGATGCCAGAGGTGGATTTTAGCGATCGTGCCCGCACTTCAGCCCGCCAGCTCCAGGAAGTTCTTGACCGGCCTGATCGGCGCGCCGATCGCGCATTCCGCCTCGCCGGCGATGCACGAACAGGCCGCCGCGGCGCTGGGCCTGCGCTGCCATTATCAGCTGATCGAAGTTGCGGGCGCGGGCCCGGAGCAGCTTGGCGCGCTGCTCCACGGTGTCCGGCTGCTGGGCTTCGCCGGCGTCAACGTGACCTATCCCTACAAGGAGGCGGTCGTCGACCTGCTCGACGAACTCGCCCCGGAGGCGGCCGCCATGGGGGCGGTCAATGCGGTCGTGGTCCGCGATGGACGACTGATCGGGCATAATACCGATACCACCGGGTTTGCGCGCGCGGCGGCCCCCTTGGTCGGCGAGTCCGGACATGGACCTGTGGCGCTGATCGGCGCCGGCGGCGTCGGCAAGGCGATCGGCTTTGCGCTCGCCGGCCTGAACGTGGCGGGCTTGCGGATCTTCGATTCCGAGCGGGCGCGCGCCGAGCGTCTCGCAACCTTGCTGGGCGCGTACCAGGGTGTGGTGGTCGCCGACAGCGTCGAGCAGGCGCTGCAGGGCGCGGTGGGGCTCGTCAACGGAACGCCGGTGGGCATGCTCCCGAACCGCAACACGCCGGTGCCGGATGCGCTGCTGCATGACGGCTTGTGGGTCGCCGATGCGGTCTATAACCCGCTCTGGACGCCGTTGCTGCAAGCAGCCAAGGCGAAGGGCGCGCACGTCATGACCGGACGCGAGCTTGCGATCTATCAGGCGGCCGACGCATTCGAACTTTTCACCGGCCATGCGCCCTCGGTGACCGCGATGGGGAGCGCATTCGACAGTCACATGGCGGCGGCGGACCCCGCTTCCTATGCGGCCTGAACGACGCGGCCCAACACAGGGCCGCTGCTACCAATAATGCGCAATGACGCAAACAAAGGGAGAAGACGCGTGAAATCGATCATCTTGGCAAGTGTATTCGCCGGTGCACTGGTAGCAGGAGCTGCCTTTGCCCAATCCGGGGCTCCGATCAAGCTGGCTAACGTCGCCGAACTGTCCGGCGGCGGCGCCACGGTTGGCACCAACTGGAAGAACGGCATTGACCTCGCGGTCGAGGAGATCAATGCCAAGGGCGGCGTGCTCGGCCGCAAGCTGGAAGTCACCCACGCCGACTCGCAATCGAACCCCGGCGTCGCCCGCGCGCAGGTCCAGAAGGCGCTCGACGGCGAGCCCTACGTGCTGCTCGGCCCCGGCTATTCCGGTTCGGTGAAGGTCACCTCGCCGCTCGCCGCCGAGGCGGGAATCACCCAGATCATGGGGGGCGAGGCCGCCGAATTGACCCAAGGCGGCAACAAGTTCCTGTTCCGCACATCGTTCGGTCAACAATCCTCGATGCCGAAGGTCGCGAAATACATCAACGACGAATTGAAGGCGAAGTCGGTCGCGGTGGTCTGGGTCAACAACGATTTCGGCCGCGGCGGCCGCGACGTCATCACCAAGGAGTTCGGCCGCTACGGCATCAAGGTCGCCGCTGACGTGTCCACCGAGGCGGGCCAGGCCGACTTCGCCGCCGACGTCAGCAAGATCAAGGCCGCGGCCCCTGATGCCATCTTCGTCTATCTCAACGAGGAAGAGAGCGCCCGTATCCTGAAGGAACTGAAGCGCCAGGGCGTGACCGTGCCGCTGATGGGCGAAACCACCCTGGTCGGCCAGAAGGTCATCGAACTCGCGGGCGATGCCGCCAACGGCGCGCGCGGCCATGTCGGGCTGACCACCGATGCGCCGGTCGACCTGATCAAGGCGTTTCGCGAAAAATTCGTCAAGAAGTACAACTACGTTCCCGATCACAACGGCATCAAGGGGTATCTCGCGATCTACATGATCAAGGCCGCCACTGAAAAGATGGGCAAGGTCGATTCCAAGGCCTTCGCCGGAACGCTGCATGGCCTCACCGTCAAGGCCGCGGATGAGCCGGGCATCCTGATGGATGTCACCTTCGATGAGAACGGCGATATCGATCGCCAGGGTTTCCTGGCCGAGGTGGTCGAAGGCAAGCAGGTGATCAAGCAGGTGCTGCCCAAGCTCAAGTGAGGCGGTGCGAATGATCCGCCCTCGCTTGCCGGCAGGGTAATCGCATATGGCGAAGGAAGCTACCGTAGACTATCTGCGAGAGTCTCCGCTGCCGCGGCGAGCGCCGATTTCTCCCCTCCTCCCGCGCGCGTAGCGCGTGGCGGGGAGGGGTCGGGGGTGGGGGGTGCTTCAGCGAACTCAACATCGGCAATGGGTACAAGCGGAGCCTCCCCCCACCCCCGACCCCTCCCCGCCGCTACGCGGGGGGAGGGGAGAAGAACGCACCGGAGATGCGGAGAGAGAAGCTGCATCGAAACACAATCATATGCGATCGCCCTGCGCTTGCCGGGGGCGGATCAGGTTTCGGCACTCGGAGAGACGTCGTCATGTCGAATCTGCTCGACCTCATCATTGCAGGGCTTGCCACCGGCGCCATCTACGCCATCGTCGCGGTCGGCTTCACGCTGCTGTGGCAGACCTCGCAGACCATCAATTTCGCCCAAGGCGAATTCGTCATGCTGCCGGCCTTCCTGATGCTGGCGGCCATGCATGTCGGCGCGCCGTTCTGGCTGGCGATCCTGATCGGACTGCTGCTGTCGATGCTGCTGCTCGGGCTTGCGTTCAAGATGCTGCTGGTCGATCCCATGCTGCGTCACGGCGTGCTGCCGCTCGCCATTGCGACCATGGCGCTGGCGATCGGGATCAAGGAGGCGGTCAAGCAGTTCTTCAGCGCCGAGGCCTCGCCGTTTCCATCGCTAGTGCCCGCGGGCGACATTGCCGTGTTCGGCCGCCACGTGGCGCTGCAGAGCGTTGGCGTGCTGGCGCTGGCCATCCTGGCGGTGATCGGGCTGACCACGTTCCTGAACCGGAGTTCGATCGGGCACCAGATGCAGGCGGCGGCGCAGAATCCGACGGTTGCCCGCATCGTCGGCGTGCCGGTCGAGCGCATGATCCTGCTGACCTTCCTGATCAATGCCGCGCTGGTGGCGCTGGCCTCGCTGCTGATCACGCCGATCTATCTGGCGAAGTTCTCCAGCGGCGAGGTGCTGGGGCAGGCCGCTTTCATTGCGGCGATCGTCGGCGGCTTCAACCAGGTGCGCGGCGCGATCGCCGGCGGGCTCCTGATCGGCGTGGTCGACAACCTCGCAGCCGCCTACGTGTCGACCCAGTATCGCGCCGCCGTGCCGTTGATGTTGCTGATCGTCATCATCCTGTTTCGTCCGCAGGGACTCCTCGGCCGGCCTGAGGAGCGCACGGTATGACCGCGATTCCGAAATATCTCCGTATCGCGCTCGGCGTCGTCGTCATCGTCGGCCTGATCGTGGTGCCGATGAATTTCAACCGCTATGGGCTGTACATCCTGAGCCAATGGGCGGTCATGACCATCGCGGCCATGGGACTGAACCTGACGCTCGGCTATGCCGGCCAGGTGTCGCTGGCGCAGGGCGCCTTCGTCGGCATCGGCGCCTACGCCGCGGCGATCATGACCACCAGCGGCTGGCCCCTGATCGCAGCGCTCGGTATTGCCATCGTGCTGTGCTTTGCGATCGGCTGGATTCTCGGCTATCCGGCGTTGCGGGTCCAGCATCATTATCTCGCCTTCGTGACCTTGGCCTTCTCGACGCTGGCCTTTCTGGTGTTCCGCAACGAGGACTGGCTGACCAAGGGCATCTACGGCATCAGCAACATTCCGCGGCCGAATATCTTCGGCCTCGCCACCAATCGGCCGCTGCCGTTCTATTATCTCTGCCTCGGCTCGCTCGGCATCGTGACATCAGCGGTGTGGTGGCTGATCCGCTCGCCCTGGGGCCGGGCCTTCGTGGCGCTGCGGGAAAATCCGACCAGGGCACTGTCGCTCGGCATCGACACCCGCCGCTACACCCTGATGGCGTTCGCGATCGGGTCGGCGCTGGGCGGGGTTGCCGGCACGCTGTATGCGCCGCTGACGCAATATATCGATCCGGTCCCCTTCAACCTGTCGCTGTCGCTCGATCTGCTGATGATGGTGATCGTCGGCGGCGCAGGCTTCTTCTTCGGGCCGTTCCTCGGCGCCATGATCGCCGTGCTGCTGCCGGAATGGCTGCGCTTCACCGCCGGCTATTATCTGATGCTGTACGCCGTGGCCGTGATCGGCCTCTTGATCTATTCGCCGACCGGCATTCTCGGCATCCTCGATCGCATTCTGTCGGAGCGCCGCACCAAGGTCGCCTCGGCGCTGCGCGCGGTGGCAAAATCCAGACTGGAAACGGCGCCATGACCGCGGTCCTCGAAGTCAACAACATGCGCAAGAGTTTTGGCGGCATCACCGCGGTCGACGGCGTCAGCTTCGACGTCCAGGAGGGCGAGATCCTCGGCCTGATCGGACCGAATGGCTGCGGCAAGTCGACCCTGTTCAACTGCATCCTGGGCCAGTTGACGCCGAGCGCCGGCGACGTCAAGGTCGACGGCAGGCTGGTCACGGGCTTGCGGCCGTCCGAGCTGAACCAGCTCGGCGTGAGCCGGACCTTCCAGCTTTTGCAGGTGTTTCCGAAGTTATCGGTCCGGGAAAATCTGATTCTTGCCGGCCAGGAACATCAGGGCAGCATGCTCTCCCGGCTGTTCGGGCCGTCGGATGCGGGACTGACCGCGGCAGCCGATCAGATGATCGCCTTCTTCAAGCTCGACCATCTCGCCGATGAGCCGGCCGGCGGCCTCTCCTATGGCCAGCAGAAGCTGCTCGATGCGGCGATGGCGTTCATGGGCGGGCCGCGCCTGGTGCTGCTCGACGAGCCCGCCGGCGGCGTCAATCTCACCATGCTCGCCGACCTCAAGGAGCGGCTGGCCGCGGTCAATCGCGAGAAGCGGGCGACGTTCGTCGTCATCGAGCACAACATGGAATTCGTGATGTCGTTGTGCTCGCGGGTCATGGTGATGGCCGAGGGCAAGGTGCTGGCGATCGGCAAGCCTGACGAGATCAGGGCCAATCCGGCCGTGATCGAAGCCTATCTGGGTCATTGAGGAGAGAACGATGAGCGACGCGGTTCTCGATGTGCAAGCGGTTCTCGATGTGCAAGGCTTGGTCGGCGGCTACGGCAAGATGACGATCCTCAATGGCACCAGCTTTTCGGTTCCCGCGGGCTCAATCACCACGGTCATCGGACCCAACGGCGCCGGCAAATCCACCGTCTTCAAGGCGATTTTCGGCCTGCTGAAGCTGCGCGAAGGCAAGGTAATCTTTCGGGGACGCGACGTCACCGGCCTCAGCCAGCGTCAATTGCTGACCGCGGGCATCTGCTACGTGCCGCAGGGGCGCAATATCTTCCCCGAGTTGTCGGTGCGGCACAACATCGAACTCGGCGCGGTGGCTGCCGGGCGCGACATCACCGACCTGCCGGCGCGGATCGAGGCCGCGCTCGACAAGTTTCCGGTGCTGCGCAAGAAGGCGACGCAGCAGGCGTCCACGCTGTCGGGCGGCGAGCAGAAGCAGCTCGAGATCGTCCGCGGCCTGCTGCTCAATCCGCAGCTGGTGCTGATCGACGAGCCGTCGATCGGGTTGTCGCCGCTGATGGTGCTGCAGACCTTCAACATCCTCAAGGAACTCCGCGACCGTGGCGTCTCGATTCTGATGATCGAGCAGAATGCGCGCTCGGCGCTCGAGATCTCCGACTACGGCATCGTGCTCGAACTCGGCCAGACCCGCATTTTCGACAAGGCCGACCGGGTGCTCAACGATCCCCGCATCGGACAATTGTTCCTCGGCGGTGCGATGGAGACCAATGCGGCATGACCAGTCCCATGCGGATCGGCGTGGCCGGCGCAGGCCTGATCGGACGGCGGCATGTCGCGCTGATCGAGGCCTCGCCCGATTGCGTCCTCGCCGGAATCGCCGATCCCTCCGACGCGGCCAGGGATTTCGCCGAGACACGCGGCATTCCCTGCTATCCGGATCATCGCGAACTACTCGATCGTGAAAAGCCCGACGGGATCATCGTGGCGTCACCCAACGGCTTGCATGTGGCGATGGCGCTGGACTGCATCGAACGCGGCATTCCGGCGCTGGTCGAAAAACCGGTGGCCGATACGGTGGCCTCGGCGCGACGTCTATGCAAAGCGGCGCAGCGTTCCGGTGTCCCCGTGCTGGTCGGCCATCATCGCCGCCACAACCCGATCATCAAGACAGTACGCGCGCAAATCGCCGGCGGTCTGATCGGGCAGCTGACGGCCGTCGCCGGCCTGTGGCTGCTGAGGAAGCCCGATGATTATTTCGACGTCGCCTGGCGGCGCGAGCGCGGCGGCGGCCCGATCCTGATCAACCTCATTCACGACATCGACAATCTCCGCTTCATCTGTGGCGAGATCACCGAAGTCCAGGCGTTGACCTCGAACAAGGCCCGCGGCTTTGCCGTCGAGGACACCGCCGCGCTGCTGCTGAGATTCGAAAGCGGTGCGATCGGCACCGTGACCGTGTCGGACGCCACGCCGGCACCCTGGAGCTGGGAGCTGGCCTCGGGCGAGAACGCCGCCTATCCCAGGCAGGACCAGCCTTGCTACCTCTTTGCCGGGACCAAGGGCTCGTTGTCCGTCCCCACCATGCAGCTGTGGTCCTATCCCGGCGAGAGCGGATGGTACGCGCCGCTGGCGCACACCGACGTGATCGCCCAAGCGCTCGATCCGCTGGCCGAGCAGCTCAGGCATTTCCTCGCCGTCATCGCCCGCCGCGAGACGCCGTTGATTTCGGTCGAGGACGCCATGGGGACCCTTGCCGTGGTGGAAGCCGTCAGTGAAGCGGCGCGAACCGGGACCCGCGTTTCGCCTGATGAGATCATGGAGTAGGCCGCATGAACAGGCGCTCGATTGCAACGGTCTCGCTCAGCGGCCCCCTCGACGAGAAGCTCCGCGCCATCGCCGCGGCCGGGTTTGACACGGTCGAGATCTTCGAGAACGACCTGTTGTCGTTTGGCGCCAGTCCCCGCGAGGTCGCGCAGCGCTGCCGCGATCTTGGTCTTGCGATCTGCGCGTTCCAGCCGTTTCGGGATTTCGAGGGCATGCCGGAGCCGCAACGGGCGCGCGGTTTCGCCCGAGCCCAGCGCAAGTTCGACCTGATGCAGGAACTGCAGACCGACCTGCTCCTGATCTGCAGCAGCGTATCGCCGGTTTCGCTCGGTGGCATCGATCGCGCCGCCGATGATTTTCGCGAACTGGGCGAACTCGCTGCGAAGCGGGGCTTGCGCGTCGGCTATGAGGCGCTGGCCTGGGGACGCCACGTCAGCGACCACCGCGATGCCTGGGAGATCGTGCGGCGCGCCGATCACAAATCAATCGGCATCATTCTCGACAGCTTTCATACGCTGGCCCCGAAGCTTCCGACCGCTTCGATCCGCTCGATCCCGGCCGACAAGATCTTCCTGGTGCAATTAGCCGATGCGCCGAAGCTCGAACTCGACATCCTCTCCTGGAGCCGGCATTTCCGCTGCTTTCCCGGGCAGGGCGATCTGCCGGTGCGCGAATTCATGGACGCGGTGATGGCGACCGGTTACGCCGGTCCGCTGTCGCTCGAAATCTTCAACGACCAGTTTCGCGCCGGTGCTGCGACGCGGACCGCGATCGACGGCATGCGCTCGCTCCTGTTGCTGCAGGACCAGTTGGCCGCCGCGCAGCCTGATGGCGCGCACGGCGCACTGGCGCCGAAGGCGCGCGGCCATGGCGTGGGCTTCATCGAATTCGCGGTCAACGAGACCAAGGCTACAGCGCTCGCCGATCTGTTCGGCCAGCTCGGTTTTCGCAGGACCGGTCTGCACCGCAGCAAGGCGGTCGAGCGGTGGTCGCAGGGCGGCATCGAGCTCGTCATCAACTGCGAGAGCGACGGCTTCGCCCATTCGCATTACGTCACCCACGGGCCGGGCGTCTGCGCCATCGCGCTCGACGTCGACAGCGCCGACCGCGCCATGGAACGTGCCACGGCGCTGAAGACGCGGACCTTCACGCAGCCGGTCGGACCGGGCGAACTGGAAATTCCCGCCATCCACGGCGTTGGCGGCAGCCTGCTGTATTTCCTCGACAGCGCCGGCAAGAACTGGGACACCGATTTCGAGCCGGTCGCGAGCGATGCGGCTTCCGATCGCCTGCGGAGCGTCGATCACATCTCGCAATCGATGCCTTACGACGAGATGCTGTCGTGGCTGCTGTTCTATACCGGCATTCTCGATCTGCAGCGCCTGCCGCAGATGGAAATCGCCGACCCGCACGGGCTGGTGCAGAGCCAGGCCATCATCAATGCGGACCAGAGCCTGCGCCTCATCCTCAACGGCTCGGTCGCGACACGGACCCTGTCGGCCCGCTTCATCTCGGAATTCTTCGGCTCCGGCGTCCAGCACATCGCCTTCAGCTGCGACGACATCTTCGCCGTCGTCGCGGACATGCGCGCGCGCGGTGCGGACTTCCTGGACATTCCCGACAATTACTACGACGACATCGAGGCGAAATATGATCTCGATACCGCGACCATGGCGGCGTTGCGGGCCAACAGGATCCTGTACGATCGTGACGACGATCGGGAATTCTTCCAGGTCTACACCCACATCTTCGATGAGCGCTTCTTCTTCGAGATCGTCGAGCGCCGCAACAACTACCAGGGCTTTGGCGCGGCCAACGCCGCGATCCGGTTGGCGGCGCAGGCGCGCGAGGTGCGGCCGATGAACATGCCGCGGGCTTGAATTTGCGCAGCGGGTTAGTTTCGAACAGGGCGCCCATGAGGGGCGCCCCTACGCAGGTCGATCCCGTAGGGGTGCCCGTCGTGGGCGCCCTCTTTCGATGGCGCGGCAACGGTCGAGCCTGAACTCATCATGCTTCAGAAACCCAGCTCCGGCGCCGGCGCGCCGCGCTGGAACTGGAGCAGGTCGAGTGACGGCGGCGCCTCGCCGGTCACGATCGAGCAGCAGGCATGGGCATGGCCGCGATGGTGGGTCTGGTGATTGAACAGATGCAGCAGGATCTGCCCGAGTTCCTGGCGGTGCGGCGCGCCCGACATCGTCTGGTAGGAGATGGAGCCGCGCAGGTCGTCCTCGCTGTAGCGCCCCACGACGTCGATCAGGCGGGCATCTTCCGCCATCCGGGCGCGCGCCAGCGCCTTGCGATCGTCAAAGAGAATGGCGTCGAGCCGGTCCGGATGCTCGCCCTCGCCGGTCAGCCGCTTCAGCCAGACCCGGTCGGTGAGCAGGAGGTGGTTGAGCGTGCCGTGCAGGCTGCCGAAGAAAACACCGGTCGGGCGGCGGTAGGACTCATCCGGCATCGCCAGGGCTGTGGCATAGAGCCTGCGGTTGGCCCAGTGATTGTAGTCGGCGAACTGCCGGACATGATCGATACCCATCGCGTTTCCTCTCGGCGTTTCCTCTCGGCGTTCCCTTTCGCGGATCGGCGCCAAAGTTAGCCTGATTCCGGCTACCCGAAATGGTGAGATTATCATGGAACCCCACGTGGCTGCCGGAAGCCGTGCAAATCGAGCCGTGCCCTTCGCCAGAGCGATCGTTGGCGGCTGAAAAAGAGCCCACAGATGCAGGGCGACGTACCCGGTCGTCGGCGCGATGCGCAGGATTGTCGCACATGTGGCGCCGGCACCGGGCCGCCGCCATGATCCCCCACGATTTCGCCATACGCGTCGTGTTGTTCGTCCGCACGACCTTTCCCGTCAGGCTAGCTTTCGGAACCATAGACATGGGCGGTGATTTCATTGGCCGCTGGCGTGCGGGTAGCGGCAGGAGAACGGCACGGCAAGTGAAACCCGGACGTTACGGCGCGAAGGTGCTTGCTTGCGGCTCATTGCTGCTCTCGTGTGTCATCGTCGCTGGCATGGCGACGCAAACGGCATTGGCGGAAATGGCCGCGCCGGCCGCGACGCGCGTCGCTGATAACGAAAAAGAGCAGGGAGAGCCTGGCGTCGCGCAACCATCCCAGACGCAGAAGTCGGAACCCGAAACAGTCCAGCGACAGCCTGAGGTGCGGAAGCCGGCGCCGGAAGCTGCCGTTCAAATGCCGGAAGCACGGAAATCGAGCCACGAGGCCAAGGATTTGCCTGTACCACAGCTCGTCTTGCCGGGCGATCTGGCCAGGAAGATCGGCCAGAAGATCTGGCTGAATGAAACAGGCGGAAAAGCCGATGCGATCACGTCATGGAATGCGAACGAGGATTTCGCTTCCCTGGGCATCGGTCATTTCATCTGGTTTCCTGTCGGCAAATGGCTGCCTTTCGAGGAGAGCTTTCCGGCCCTGCTCGAATTCATGCGCAAGAAGAACGTGCATTTGCCCGCCTGGCTGGACCAGACGCAAATTCCGGCCAACCCGTGGACAAGCCGGGCCGAGTTCAGGAAGGACTCCAACTCACCGCAGATCAAAGAGTTGAGGCAGTTTCTGCTCGACACCGTGGCTGAGCAGACGCAATTCATGGTGGCGCGGGCGCAAGGTGCGATGGAGAAGATCCTCAAGACGACGCCCGACGGCACGGAGCGCGAACATATCGTCGTCCAGTTCACGCGCGTCGTCAGCGCCTCCGAGGATTTTTATCCACTGATCGACTACATCAATTTCAAGGGCGAGGGCACCAACCCGAACGAAGCCGCCATGAACAGGCAGACCGGGCGGCGGCAGGGTTGGGGTCTCAAGCAGGTGCTGCTCAAGATGAACGGTGTTACCAGCGATCCGAAGGCCGTGCGCGCCGAATTCGCCGATGCGGCCCAGTTCGTCCTGCAGCAGAGGGTTCGCAATCTTCCATCCAACCGTGTCTTCGAGGTCGGCTGGCTGCGCCGCATCGCGACCTACCGCCGCCCGATCGCTGATCCGGAATCGAGCCCGAAACGGGCCCTGAGGAAATCGTTTGCGAATGACGGCGGCTCAGTAGCTTTCCGGTGAATGCCGAGTTCTTCCGTAACAGGCAGATATTTGTAACCCAAGGCAGCGGTCCTCTATTCGGATGGGCTGCGTCCAAATTTCGTAGACTCATTCGAATGAAAGGGCACGATGTCCAACGTTTCATTTTGGACATTCAGGGTATTCCACACCCCCAGTTCATCGGAGTCTTCATAGGAGATGCAGAGGCAGATGTCCTCTCGCCCGTCGGATCTTCGGGCGAATTCGACGCTATGAATTTCGCCTGAAATAACAAGCGATGAGTTAAGCGGCACGTTCACGATCATGCCGGCTCGAATTTGCCCCTCTACTATCGAGCCAGCCAGCACAAACAGCCGCCGAGATTCAAGAACGAAGGTGTTTCTTACCCGAAACTTGGACATACAACGCATTCTAGCTCGAAGGCGTCGGTGATGTCTCCTCCGTGGCACTTCTGGGACACGCGTGTTCGGCCGAACGTCCGGTTTGCGCAAAAGGCGACTATCGGTCTTGCTGCGGCTTGTAGCGAAAATCGCATTGGGTGGCGCCTTGCATGATTGTTTGTGTGCGCGTGAGCCTCACGTCGGCGCCAAACGGCCATGTCAGCTCGAACGCTTCAGTTCTGCGAAGCCGATCGCGGTACCGAACCCCTTTGACGGCGGCACGACATAGCGGCCTCCGGTCTTTGCAAGGCCGATGGAAGCTAGGTGGGAAAGACCGTGGCATCCGATGGTGAAGCCGGAAAGGTGCGGGCCGTCCTCGGGATGCGGCGCCGGTACGCCGAAGGCCGCCTCGAACGCGTTAGGGCGCGCCAAGATTATGGCGCCCGTTAGCGTCTGCAAGACGGTCAGATCGGCGCCTTTCCTGACGCTGCTCGCCCCCGTGACCTTGCTCATGAAGGCGGCGAGATCGGGCGCCGTCTCGCCTGTAATCCACACGTCTTGAAGCGTGGAAGCGGCGTTGGAGTGGTTCAGGTATTGCGGCTGCGTGTAGAATTCCGGCTGGCCGTACTGGCAGGCAAATAGCCTAAACCACGGCGCTGCCGGATGACTTACAAACGCCAGGGAGAAGCTGAGGTTTACCTTTTCTCCGTCGTGCATCGTGGCCATTTTTGAGAAATCAAAGGGCTCATAGGCTTGCAGTCCAGCCTCGCGCCAGGACGCAATGTCGGCACGAGCATCCGGCGTATCGAGCACCAACATCGAAGACCCTTCGTGGCGCGCGAGGTAGTCGCGATTGAAGGCACCGAAGGAAAAATGTCCGGGGCTGTGCTCCGGAACATCACCTGTAACCGACAGGAGTTCGAGATAGCTGCCTTGAAGCTGAACGATCGAGTTGCTGATTCCGAAAGGGAGCCCCCCACGCTGCTTAACGGCAAATCCTAACGCCTGATAAGCAGAGCGCAGCGCCTCCAGGTCGTGGCTGGCGAGGACCAAGTGGTTTATGCCTTTCATTGCCAAAACCTCCACGGTCGCGTCGTTGGTTTGAACATCTGTAGTCATCTCAGTGCAGCGAAAGCGGCCGCAAATCAAACCAGTTCTTCTGCGGCGTTGATTTAGATTTTCTATGTCATAACGTTGCTTTGCCCTCGGAACAGCCGCGTTGCCCTGCAATCCTTCGAAGCGGCCGCCCGTCATCTGAGTTTCAGGCGAGCAGCCGATGAACTCTGCGTGACGCCGGGAGCCGTCAGCCAGCAGGTCAAGAGCCTTGAAGCGAGCATCGGAGTGAACCGCTTCCGACGGCTGCCGCGTGGCTTGCTTCTCGCTGCGGCGGGTGAAGACTACTTGCCTTCGATTGGCCGCGAATTCCATGCGATCTCCGATGCGACTGAGAAAGTCGCGCCGAAGCCCAAGGGACACCGATTTCGTTTCGCGATTTCGCCACGCCTACGGCGGGAAGAGCATCCGGCAATTGGCCATCTGAAGCGAGATCGGCTCCTCGCAAACCTCGTCTTCACGGACGACCTGAGCCAATTGCTCGACGGAAAAGTCGACGCGTTGCTCCGAGCTCTCCGCAATCACCGCCGGGCCTGCACGTCGATCACATCGACTTGCGAACTACCACCGGCGCGTATCTGCCAACCACGCTCGTTACTCTGCCAGGCTCGGCCGGATGCAGAGAGCACCGAGCCCTCGTGAAATTCCCGGGGAACGCGTGACCGCTGATTCTACCATGACCGCCATTGTGGCACGAAACGTAAGTTGCCGGAACGCGCGGGTATTTCCGGAGCTGGGGGTGGACCGGCTGTGCCATCGGCCAGCCGGCCACAGCCGCCCCTGTGAAGGGCTTCGGATGACGGCCCATCGCGACGATTAGGCTTGCACCGGGTCCGTCGTCCGAAAGCCTCCAGTGAAGGAACGCGCGGGAGATGAGGTGCCGACGGTGACGCGGGCGCTATGGCGATTTGATCGCGGCGTTGACGGCGGACGCAAGACGCGAGAGCGCAGCCGTCAGGAGATGGCGGGCGCTGGTGGGGTCTCGGGCTCGCTTGAGCCGCGATGACGATGGCTTTCGGGGTAGATTGCCTTGTTGAAAACGCCGCCAGGCATCTGTCCGGTCGAGCGCCGCCGTGGCCTCATTGTGACCAGCGGGAAACGCGCTTGACGATACGGGTGCGAGACGTGGTGACCGCGCTCATGAGGTGTCGATCCGGATTGCGACGCGAGGCGCCGTTGGCCGATGGCGCGGCTGGCAGCCGGGCTCGAAGGTCTCGATGACGAACATGCGACCGCCACAGCACGGGCAGGGCTGGGCGAGCACTTGCGCCGTCGCCGGATCAATCTCGACCGCTTCTGCATCGCGTTCCCTCGCGCGGATTGGCGCCAAGGTTAGCCCTGATCGTGGCTGCCGAAACGGTAACATTATACTCCAAATCGACCGCAAGGCTACTTTGCATGGGGTTGTTTTCGATATTTTGGTTGGGAGCGAGCGCGCGCCTGGCGCCGCCGTCTCATGCCGCCTGGGCAATGCACATGAGCGAGGCTGGCTCAGAGCCTGATCTCCCGTTCGACGCCGATCGCCTGCAGGAACCGTTCGTCGTGACTCACCACGATCAGGGCTCCATCAAAGCCGGCCAGCGCGCCTTCCAGCTCTTCGATGGACGCCAGGTCGAGATGATTGGTCGGCTCGTCGAGGAGCAGCAGCAGAGGCGGCTGCGGTCGTGCGAACACGCAGGCCAATCCCGCCCGCAGGCGCTCGCCGCCGCTCAGCGTGCCCGCGAGCCGCAGCACGGCGGTGTTGCGGAAGGCAAAGCGGGCCAGCGCCGCGCGCGCGTCGTTGTCGGACAATTCCGGGTGCAGGCGGCGGAGATTGTCGAGGATCGTCGTATCAGGTTCGAGCAGGCCGACATGCTGGTCGAGCACGGCCACGCGGTCGGTCAGGCGCCTGATGGTTCCGGCCGCAGGCTGGAGCTGGTTCATGATCAGGCGGAGCAGGGTGCTCTTGCCCGAACCGTTGGCGCCCCGGATCGCGACCCGTTCCGGACCGCGGATGTCGAAGGACAGCGGGCCGAACAGGCGGCGCGGACCAAAGGCCATCGCCACCTCGTTGACGGCGACGAGTTCGCGGCCTGCGGGAAGCGCCGTTCCTGGCAGCGCGATGGCGAGCGGCGTCAGCACTTCGACATGGCGGCGGGCATCCTCGAGCGCATCCACGTGCTCGCCAATCATGCGTTCGGCAATGCGGCCCTCTCGGGCGCCGCTGTTTTCGGCGCGCTGTTTTGCGGCGCCGAGCATGATTCTGGGCGCGCCTCCCTTTGCCTGTGAGGCGCGGCCCGCCCTGTCGCGGCGGGCCTTTTTCTCTTTGGCGGCCTGGATGGCCCGCTCGGCATGGCGCAGGGCGTCGGCGGCCCGGCTGAGGTCGGCCTCGGCGCGGATACGGGCGGCCTCGCGCGCTTCGGCAAATTCGGGCCATGCCCCGCCGAAGATGGTGATGCCGACGGCGGTCAGCTCCACGATGCGATCCATCCGCTCCAGCAGGGCGCGGTCGTGGCTCGCGACCACCACGCCGCCGCGCCAGCGTGCGAGCAAGTGCGCGACCGCCTCGCGGCCATCGGCATCGAGGTTGTTGGTGGGCTCGTCCAGCAACAGGAGGTCCGGTGCCTCGATCAGCAGCCGAGCCAGGGCAACGCGGGTCCGTTCGCCGCCGCTGAGCGACGCGAGCCGGCGATCCAGCGGCAAAGCGGGCAGGCCGGTTTCAATCAGCGCCGCGGCCAGCCGGCTTTCCAAGGTCCAGTTGGCATCTGCTGCGTCCTGCAGCGAACCCTCGCCGCGTTCGAGGCGGCGCAGACGTGCGAGATCGCCGGCAACGCCCAGGGCCTGGGCGAGCGTCACGCTGTCGTCCGCCAGTTGCGTGAGCATACCGATGGAGCCGGCGCGCTGAACCGATCCGGCGGCCGGTTCGACCTCTCCGGCGAGGAGGCGCAGAAGCGTGGATTTTCCGCAGCCGTTGCGGCCAACGAGGCCCGTCCGCTCGCGCCCCAGCGCAAGCGTCAATCCGTCGATCAGAACGCGGCCGTCAGGCGTGGCGAGGGAGATGGAGTCGAGCGTGAGAAACGCGGTCATGGAGGGCTTCCGAAATGGACAAAGCGCGCGGAGCGATCTGCTTTGCGAGGTCCATTTCAGTCTCCATGGGCGTGGTTGGCGCGTGCGGCCCTTTTTTAGGAAGTTGGTGGCTGAGGTGCAAGAGCGCCGCGGACGGAATCGCGGCGACGGTCTCACCCAACCCCGAGCGCCACCGCGATGTGATAGGTCGCCAAGCTCGCGGCATAGGCCAGCACCAGCATGTAGGCGAAGGTGACGGCCATCCATGTCCAGCTTCCGGTCTCGCGGCGGATCACGGCCAGCGTCGAGGCGCATTGCGGTGCGAAGATGTACCAGGCCAGCAGCGACAGCGCGGTGGCCACGCTCCATTTCGTCGCCAGCACCTGTCCGATCTGGTCGGCGGCATCCTTGCCGCCTTCGATGGCATAGACGGTGCCGAGCGCCGCGACCGCCACTTCGCGCGCCGCCATTCCCGGCACCAGGGCGACCGCAATCTGCCAGTTGAAGCCGAGCGGCGCGAGCAGCGGCGCGATCGCCTTGCCGATGATGGCGGCGAGGCTGTAATTGATCGCCGGCTCCGCGGCGCCCGCGGGCGGCTGCGGGAACGAGGCCAGAAACCAGATCAGCACCATCATGGAAAAGATCGTGGTGCCGGCGCGCTGCAGGAACATTTTTGCGCGCATATAGACGCCCGTCGCAATGCTGCGCACGCGCGGCACCTTGTAATCGGGCAATTCCAGCATGAAGGGCGCCGGCGCGTAGTCGCGCCACATGAAGAACTTGATGAGGAACGAAACCGTGAGGGCACTGACGATGCCTGCGATGTAGAGGCCGAACATCACCAGCCCCTGCAGGTTGATCCAGCCCCAGATCTCCCTGGCCGGAATGAAGGCCGAGATGATCAGCGTGTAGACCGGAATCCGCGCCGAGCATGTCATCAGCGGTGCGATCAGGATCGTGGTCAGGCGGTCGCGGCGGTTGTCGATCACGCGCGTCGCCATGATGCCGGGAATAGCACAGGCAAAACTCGACAACAGCGGAATGAAGGCGCGGCCGTGCAAGCCGGCGCCGCCCATGATGCGGTCCATCAGGAACGCCGCGCGCGCCATGTAGCCGAAATCTTCCAGCAGCAGGATGAACAGGAACACGACGATGATCTGCGGCAGAAACACGATGACGCTGCCGACGCCGGAGATCGCGCCGTTTTGCAGAAAGCTTTGCAGGAGCCCCTTGGGCAGTTCGTCATGGACCAGCTGCCCGAGGGCGGCGAAGGCCGCGGACAGCAGCTCCATCACGGGCTGGGTCCAGGCGAATACCGCCTGGAACATCACGAACAGGATCAGGCCGAGGACCAGAAGCCCTCCCACCGGATGCAACACCACCGAATCGATTCGGGCGGTCCAGGTATCCGGCCGAATCGGCAGGCTGACGGTTGCCGCGATGATGCGGTCGGCCTCGCGCTGGGTGGCGCGCAGTTCGGACACCGTGAGCGGCTGCCACAAATTCAGTCGATTGGGCTGTGGCGTCCGCGCCAGGATCCTGTCGGTCAGGCGCCTCAGGTCGGCGGTGCCGCCCTTGCGGACCGCGATCGAGGTGACGACGGGGACGCCCAGTGCCGCCGAAAGCCGCCGCACGTCGACCGTGACGCCGCGCCGCGTGGCGATGTCGAACATGTTGAGCACCAGCGCCAGCGGCCGGCCGGTGCTCTTCAGTTCGAGCAGCAGGCGGATCGTCAGCCGGAGATTGGTGGAATCCGCCACGCAGAGCACCAGATCGGGCAGGGGCTCTCCGGTCGAGCGGCCGAGCACGATATCCCGCGTGATCTCCTCGTCCGGGCTGCGGCCGCGGAGCGAGTAGGTCCCGGGAAGGTCCACCAGCGAGACCTGACGGCCCTTTGGGGTGACGAAGGAGCCCTCTTTGCGCTCGACGGTGACGCCGGGATAGTTCGCCACCTTCTGGCGGCTGCCGGTCAGGGCGTTGAACAGTGAGGTCTTGCCACTGTTCGGCGTGCCCACCAGGGCCAGATGCATCAACGGGGCGTCCATGGCCTGAAGTCCGCTCACCCTAGTGCCCATTTCCCAACTTCGTGATCCATCCAACCGGCGGTTCTAGGCGACGATGACCGCCATCGCCTCGCGGCGGCGCACGGCGATGGTGACGTTCTCGACGCGGACCGCGATCGGGTCGCGGCCGACGAGGCCCTCATGGAGCACCTCGATCCGGGCACCCTCGACGAACCCCATTTCGATCAGCCGGCTCTCGAGCTCGGTGTCCGACCACGCCGACTCAGCCCTGCCGGCCGCCAGATGGTGGACGATGCCAGCATAGCCCCGTCGTGCCAATCCGAGCGGCAAAGGACGACGCCTTTTGTTGTTCTTGGTCATGATGTCCTATGTCTAACCACGAGCCGGCTGGTCAAGCGCGACAGTCAACACGAAGTGCTATCTTAGAGCGATTATAGTTAGCAGGTGGATCTTCATCAGAATCCTTAGAGGCGGCCAGGTCCCCCCGTATTGATCCGCAGCAAAGGACATCTGCCGATAATCCGGGCAGGGAGGGTCCAGGGTGCCGCCGATCCCGCGACCGGCGCGGGTGGCAGCGTGGATCGGCCCAGGCCCCCGGACTGCCGCCGTCGCCGGCAATCCGCGCCGTCCGGCGTTTCACCAGGTTTGTCGGCCTGTGGCAGCCGGCAGATGAACATGTCTTCTGGATGGGCGGAGCGCAGCGAACCCCGTTGTCACCATGGGTCATGGTGGAAGAGATGGGTTGGCAACGGCTGGACCATCGTGCGGGTGGAGACCGGGAACGGCGCAAAAAGCCCCTTGGATGATTACAGCAGGGTTGCTCGACAAGAAAGTTCGTCGAGGCAGTCTTGCAACGGGATTATTGGGGATTCTGCTGGCTGGCTTTGCAGTTCACCGTGATTCGTCCAGCGTGGACTCTTTCCATTGAACCGTTGGTTTATTTGATTGCCCATTCATCTTGCGCCGCAACGTCGTGTTGATCGTTGCGCTCGCTCTTCAGGTAGCTCTTCCGGCTCTTCTCGACTTCAGCCGCCGACATGGCTGGACATCCTGCGGGGGTGATCTTTCCGATCCGCTTCATCTCGTTCATGGGCTATCGGTGCGCGGCGCTTCTCGATCGTTACACCGTGGCCCCCGTCGACAGATGGAGGCAGGCGCGGGTCAAGACCGCGGATACGTCGCCAGGGTTGGCGGTCGCGAGAGTTTCGACGGTGTCGGAAGATCGCGACGGCCCGGAGCGAGCCTATTCGACCCAGGGACTTCAGACGGAAAAGCGGTGCTCAAATCACAAGCTTGCCAGGGCCCTTTGCTTTCCGAACTTCGCTCGTGAGCTTGCGGCTACGTATCACGAACTTCGGAAAGCGGGTACTGGCGGCTCAGGACTTCACATCGGCGTTTCTCAGGCGTGCGGCCGCATTTCGTGCACGGCGGCAGCGGGCGGCATGGTGCGCGACTTGAAATAGTCGAGGACGAAGAGGCGGATCGCGGAGGACAAATTGCCCTGCTGGCGATTGCCGTCGATCTCACCAACCAGTTCCGACAAGGTCAGGTTCCGGATTCCGGATATCTCCTTCATCCCGTTCCAGAATGCCTCTTCGAGGCTGACGCTGGTCTTGTGGCCGGCAACGACGATTGAACGTTTGACAACAGGTGATTTCATGATGCGTCCCCACCGTCGATCCGGTGCTGCTCCAGCAACTCGTTTGCGCGTTGCGCGCCCTTTGCTTGCGACGTGCGTTCGGATTTGGTTCGGCCATATCGCGCGCGATTGGCCTCGGATTCCTTAGCCGCTTCGTCACGCTCGATGCGCTTCTTGAAGCGTTTCAGGTTGACAATGTTTCCCATGGATATGCGCTCCCCTTACGTTAGTCGCGCGAGACGTGAAAAGGTTTCACGACCAGACGAAATTTTTCGAAGCAATGAAGACGACACGTCGTTGTGGCAGGCGCCAACAGATGCAGTCACTTTCCAGAATTCCACCTTGATCACCTCCGGACACTCAAAAAACGTTTGCTCCGCTCTGCACGTGCCGAAGATTCACAAGCACGCCGATGAAATGGAGAGCGGTAATTGAATGTATTCTTAGGCGGTAAAATCAAGAATTGCACCAGTCTGATTGGTGTCCCCGTAGTCATACGGAGAGGCGTTCCATCATCCTGGCCGTGTCATCTGCTCCGGCTGTACGAGCCGATCAAACTCTTCCGCAGTGACGAAGCCGAGCCGCACCGCCTCTTCCTTCAGCGTCGTGCCTCGCGCATGCGCCGACTTGGCCACCTTTGCGGCATTGTCGTAGCCGATTGTGGGCGCGAGCGCGGTTACGAGCATGAGTGATCGTTCCATCAGTTCACGAATGCGTGTTTCATCCGCGCGGATTCCTCTTACGCAATGCTGGGTGAACGAGCGTGCCGCGTCGCTGAGCAACTGGATCGAATGCATCATGGCAAACGCCAGAACCGGCTTGTACACGTTCAGCTCGAAGTGCCCCTGGCTTCCGGCAACCGTCACGGTCGTCTGATTCCCGAACACCTGGCAGCACACCATCGTCATGGCTTCGCACTGTGTCGGATTGACCTTGCCCGGCATGATGGATGAGCCCGGCTCGTTTTCCGGCAGGATCAATTCGCCGAGGCCGGAGCGCGGTCCGGATCCCAACAGCCGGATGTCGTTTGCGATCTTGAACAGCCCGGTCGCCACCGCGTTGATGGCGCCATGCGCGAAGACATAGGCGTCGTGGGAGGCCAGGGCCTCGAATTTGTTGGTGGCGCTGGTGAAGGGTCGTTCCGTGATGCTGGCGACATGTGCGGCAAATTGCTCCGCAAATGCCGGCTTGGCATTGAGCCCGGTCCCGACCGCGGTGCCGCCTTGCGCCAGCGCGAACAGATCCTTCACGACAAGGCGCAGGCGGGCGATGCCGCTCTCGACCTGCGCGGCGTAGCCTGAAAATTCCTGACCCAGGGTCATCGGCGTCGCATCCTGGGTATGGGTGCGGCCGATCTTGACGATCCCGGCGAACGCCGTCTCCTTGTCGCGCAGTGCCGACAGCAGTTCTTCGAGGGCTGGAACGAGGGCGGTGAGCATGCCGTCAACCGCCGCGATATGCATGGCCGTCGGGAACGAGTCGTTCGACGACTGGCTCATGTTGACGTGATCGTTCGGATGAACCGGCTGCTTGGCGCCAAGCTCGCCGCCGAGCAATTCGTTGGCGCGATTGGCGATGACCTCATTGAGGTTCATGTTGGTCTGGGTCCCGGAGCCGGTCTGCCACACCACCAGAGGGAAGTGGTCATCGAGCTTGCCGTCGATCACCTCGCGCGCCGCACGCATGATGGCGTCCGCACGGTGCTGATCGATCAATCCGAGCGCGTGGTTGGTTTGGCTTGCCGCCAGTTTGACGATGCCGAGCGCATGAATGATCGCCAGCGGCATTCGGTCGCTGCCGATGCGGAAATTCTGTCGCGAGCGCTCGGTCTGCGCGCCCCAGTAACGGTCGGCAGGAACCTCGATTGGACCGAAGCTGTCGGTCTCGATGCGTCCGGGGCGCTGGCCTGAAGCCTTGTCCGATGGTGCCATGCGGTGTGCTCGCTCACTTCGGAACCGGGTCATCCGGTTCCGGCAAGCGCATGTTACACCGTCTCCGCAGGCGCGGCAGCGCGGCAGGCTATTTCTTGCGGAAGCGGTCCAGCCGCACGACCTCGGCGCCTTCACCGGGCTGCTTGGGCGGATCCTCGGGCGTCTCGTCGACCGCTGCCGGCGCGGGGACTGCGACGGCCGACGGTGCAGGCGCGGCGGGCAGGCCCTTTGCCGGTGCCTCGGTCGTGGCCTCGGACGGTTCGAAGGCCACGTTGAATGGCACGGACGGATCGTAGAAGCTCTTGATGGCATTGAACGGGACGACCAGGCGCTCGGGAACGCCGCCGAACGACAGGCCGACTTCGAAACGATCCTCCGACACCGCCAGATCCCAGAACTGATGTTGCAGGATGATCGTCATCTCCTCCGGGTACTGCGCCAGCAGCCGCGGCGAGAGCCTCACGCCATCGGCCTTGGACATGAAGGTGATGAAGAAGTGGTGCTCGCCCGGCAGGCCATGGGCCGCAGCGTCGGTCAGCACCCGGCGCAGGACACCGCGCAGCGCATCATGTACCAGCACGTCATATCGGATATGATCGGTCGCCATAGAACGGTCCTGTCGCATTGCAATGCCGACGCCGGTCGAGCCGGCAACGGAGCCGGGTGCCCGACTCGCCTTGTTCAACCATGTTACTCCGGCGATGGACCGAGGTCAGCAGCCGTCGAAGAACGAAAATCCGGCAGGCCGGCATAGCTTGAGGGCAGACGCGGCCAGCCGGGAGGCAAAATGAAAGTGGAGGCTTCTGTTGCCAGGTGCCTCCGAACCCCGCCTGCCGGAGCTTAACCCGTCAGGACTTTAAGAGTGGTCTTTCAAACTGCGTTACGCAGCCTGAGCAACCGGAGCAAAGTTGTCGTTGGCAACTATTGCAGTAGCCCGATAACGGCGGAACAATACCGGGAAAAGACACGCCCTTTACGCCCTCGTCGATCCTGTTTCGCCCCCGCCGAAGCCCGGTTATGGGGCCGGCGGGCTTTGGTGGAGGCGCCGGGTACTGCCCCCGGGTCCGAATGGTTTATTGCGACGGTGGTTTATTTCCATAGCCGGCGAACCGGCGTCCCCAATATAGGGTGGAATTCCCGGGAAGGACAGTGCCCTTTCGGGGGGCGTTGGGGCCGGTGGTGTTGTGCCCGCGGCTGGGGGAAACCTGGAAATCGGCTAGGTCGCCGCCGAACCGGGCGCCGGAATCTTTGGGAATGCCACCGGAGTTCTTGCCCAATATTGCGCCAGATTCGGCAGTTCCCGTCCCGTCCACGCCGGTTGATGGTGTTCGCCCGGCGCGGCATCGTGGACCAGCGCCGCTCGATGACGATGGAGGAGTTCAACGCGACCTTCGCGCTGCGCCATTTCCGTCCCGGCCCCGACACCGTCAACCTCAGCGTGGTGTTCGGATTGCGTTTCAGGGGCGAGGCGGGCGGCATCGCCGCGTTTGCCGGTCTGCTCCCGAAAGCACACGTGACGCCGCAACCGAGCCGTGGCCCCCAGTTCTTGACCCCCGGTCTGATCTGAACCTCGCCGTGACGTCGCTGGTCGCTGTGGACGGGGCCAATGCCGCCGTCCGGGAGATGCATCGCATCATCGTGAAGGTTCAGCATTGGATGACGGACAAGCAGTTCGCCGAAGCGTTCGCGATCTCCCAGCTGTCGCCTGGGCCGAACGTGCTGATCGTGATCCTGATCGGTGATGCCGTCGCATGCGTTGTCGGCGCGCTCGCTGCAACTTTTGCGATGGGTATTCCGACCGCTGTGCCGGCTTTGTTTTGTGAGGCGCTCGATGGCGCGCTCGAATCGGTCGCACTGGCTGGGGGCTTTTGGGTTTTGCTGGCGTAATCCGGGGAAAGCCGGTAGGCAGGTTTGAGCAGGACAACGCTTTTTGCGATCCGGACAGAAAGGGCAAACAAGCCCAGGGGCTGTCGAACGAGTTGACGACATCAAGACCCCTGGAAACGGGGCACCAACGTCAGGGGAAGGAAAAACAGAGTGATGAGTGACACCTCGAGCCAGGGGGCGGCCGACTCCATCTTGCCGAAATGGATCCGCGCACCGCAGGATTTTTTCGGCGGAATAGCCTTGATGGCGATCGCCGTGTTTGCCTTGTGGGCCTCGAGCGATCTGCAGGGCATGCGCGGCTTTTCGTTTGGCGCCGGAACCGCTCCCCGCATGTTCGCCGTGCTGCTGCTCGGCCTCGGCGCCGCTGTGACGTTGGTGGGATTGACCACGGAGGGTCCACGGCTCGCGACCTATCATTGGCGCGGCCCGCTGTTCGTCTCGCTTTCGATCGTCGCGTTCGCGATTTCGATTCGTCCGCTCGGCCTGGTGTTTTCCGGGCTCGCGAGCTTCCTGATCGCAGCACTCGGCACGCCGGAAACACGCTGGACCGAGACCGTCATCGTCGGCGTCTGCCTGACCATCGGCTGCGCCGTGCTGTTCCCCTACGTGCTGGGGCTGCCGATGCCGCTGTTCCCGCGATTCCTGGTACAATGAGGGCGCGATGTTCGATCTTTTCTCCAATCTTCAGCTCGGCTTCAGCGTTGCCCTGTCTCCGATCAATCTTCTGCTCTGCCTGATCGGTGCGCTGGTCGGCACGCTGGTCGGCGTGCTGCCCGGCATCGGCACCATTGCCACGGTTGCGATGCTGCTCCCGATCACCTTTGGCCTGCCGCCGGTGGGCGCGCTGATCATGCTCGCCGGCATCTATTACGGGGCGCAGTATGGCGGCTCGACGACCTCGATCCTGGTCAATATTCCCGGCGAGGCCACCTCGGTCGTGACCACGCTCGACGGTTTCCAGATGGCCAAGCAGGGCCGCGCCGGCCCGGCGCTGGCGATCGCCGCGATCGGCTCGTTCTTCGCCGGCTGCGTCGCGACGGTCCTGATCGCGGTGCTGGGTGCGCCGTTGACGAAACTCGCGCTGGCATTCGGGCCCGCCGAGTACTTCTCGCTGATGGTGCTCGGCCTGATCTTCGCCGTGGTGCTCGCCAAGGGATCGGTCCTCAAGGCGATCGCCATGATCGTGCTCGGTCTGCTGCTGTCGATGGTCGGCTCCGATATCGAGACCGGCGCCTCGCGCATGGCCTTCAACGTTCCTGAGCTCGCCGACGGCCTCGGCTTCGCGACGGTGGCGATGGGGGTGTTCGGCTTCGCCGAAATCATCCGCAATCTCGACGCTGGCTCCGAAATGGACCGCGAACTCGTGCAGCAGAAGATCACCGGCCTGATGCCGACCAAGAAGGATCTGATCGATTCCGCACCCGCCATCGTCCGCGGCACGATTCTCGGTTCGATCCTCGGCATTCTGCCCGGCGGTGGCGCGGTCATCGCCTCCTTTGCCGCCTATACGTTCGAGAAGAAGATCGCCAAGGATCCGTCGCGCTTTGGCCGCGGGGCCATCGAAGGCGTCGCGGCGCCGGAAAGCGCCAACAATGCGGCGGCGCAGACCTCGTTCATCCCGCTGCTCACGCTGGGCATTCCGCCGAACGCGGTGATGGCGCTGATGGTCGGCGCCATGACCATTCACGGCATCGTGCCAGGACCGCAGGTGATGCAGAAGCAGCCCGATCTGGTCTGGGGCATGATCGCCTCGATGTGGATCGGCAACCTGATGCTGATCATCATCAACCTGCCGCTGGTCGGGATCTGGGTCCGCCTGCTCAGGGTGCCGTACCGCCTGATGTTCCCCTCGATCGTGATCTTCTGCGCGATCGGCATCTACTCCATCAACAACGCGCCGGTCGATGTGGTGCTGGCGGGGGCCTTCGGTCTGGTCGGTTACTGGCTGATCAAGCACGATTTCGAGCCGGCGCCGCTGCTGCTCGGCATGGTGCTGGGGCCGCTGATGGAGGAAAACCTGCGCCGGGCGCTCCTGATCTCGCGCGGCGACTGGTCGGTATTTCTCACCCGTCCGCTGTCGGCATACCTGATGCAGATCGCTATCTTCCTGCTTGTGATTGCCATCCTGCCGAACGTCCGCAAGCGCCGCGACGAAGTATTCGTCGAATCGGAAGACTGACCAATCGAGGCGTGTCATCGCAATTTCGGAGATGAACGATGGACTTATTTGACACCTGGCTGGGCTTTTTTGGCTTGGTTGGCGGACTTGTGACGGCGGCAGTATGGCGTCGGCCTCCGGTGCGTTCGGCGCTGATCGGCTTCGCGTTGGGCATCGCTGCCGTCATCGTTGCGAACTTGATGGCGCCGACGACCGCACCCTGCCTGCAATCTGCAAAGGGCGGAGATATTCTGCGCGCGTTTCGGCTATGTGGCTAACCGTCTGAAAGGACTGGAACCGCAGCTCAATGGAGAGCGGAGCGCATACCGGGCCCTCGTGGTTTTCGGGCCAATCGCGTATTTTTTGGGGTATAATCGCGGTCCGCGGCCGAATCGCCTGTATTGAACACCGGCGCTGGCCGCTAAACACACATTGCCGCCAACTCTGCAGCGAGCGCCATGAATCAGTACCACGACCTGCTCGAACGGATTCTCGCCGACGGCGCGGAGAAGCATGACCGCACCGGGACCGGCACGCTGTCGGTCTTCGGCCACCAGATGCGCTTCAATCTCGCGGCCGGCTTCCCGATGCTGACCACCAAGCGGCTGCCGCTGAAGGCGATCGTGCACGAGCTGCTGTGGTTTCTCAGAGGCGACACCAACGTCAAATACCTGCACGACCACGGCGTCACCATCTGGGACGAATGGGCCGATGCCAACGGCGATCTCGGGCCGGTCTATGGCTCGCAATGGCGCTCATGGCCGGCGCCCGATGGCCGCAGCATCGACCAGATCGCCGACGTCATCGGCATGATCAGGCGCAACCCGGATTCGCGTCGCCTCATCGTGTCGGCCTGGAACCCGGCCGATGTCGACAAGATGGCGCTGCCGCCGTGCCATTGCCTCTTTCAGTTCTACGTCGCGGGAGGCAAACTGTCCTGCCAGCTCTACCAGCGCTCAGCCGACGTCTTCCTCGGTGTCCCCTTCAACATCGCCTCCTATGCGCTGCTGACCATGATGGTGGCGCAGGTGACGGGATTGAAACTCGGGGATTTCGTGCACTCGTTCGGCGACGTGCACCTCTATTCCAATCACATCGAGCAGGCGCGGCTGCAGCTGACGCGCGCCACGCGCGCGCTGCCAACCATGGCGATCAATCCGGACGTGACGGACATCTTCGCCTTCCGCTTCGAGGATTTCGCGCTGCAAAACTACGATCCGCATCCGCATATCAAGGCCGCGGTCGCGGTGTGAGCGGTTGAATGTCCCTTGAGATCCGCCGCGCCCGTCCAGATGAGACAGGACTTGTCTTGTCGCTGATTCGCGAACTTGCCGAGTACGAAAAGCTCTCGCACGAAGTCGAGGCCACCGAGGCGATGATCGGCGCCGCGCTGTTCGCCGACCATCCGCGGCTGTTCTGCGAGATCGCGGAGTGGAGCGGCGAGCCGGCCGGCTTCGCGGTCTGGTTCATCAATTTCTCGACCTTCAGCGGCCGCTCCGGCATCTACCTCGAAGATCTGTTCGTCCGCCCGGCCTATCGCGGGAAGCGGATCGGCAAGGCGCTTCTGGCGTGCCTTGCCAGGGAGTGCCTGAACAATGGCTGGTCGCGTCTGCAATGGTCGGTGCTGGACTGGAACGCGCCGTCGATCGAATTCTACAAGTCGCTCGGCGCGGTCTTGATGGACGAGTGGACCGTCTGCCGGGTCAACGGTCCGGCGCTGGCAACGCTTGCAGAGGGAGCGCATTGATGCAGATCGTCCTCATCGCAGCGGTCGCCGACAACGGCGTGATCGGTGCGGACGACAAGATGCCCTGGCGACTGAAGAGCGACCTGAAACGCTTGAGGGCGTTGACGATCGGCCGGCCGATCGTGATGGGCCGCAAGACCTTCCTCTCGCTGCCCCGGCCGCTGCCCGGGCGCACCAACATCGTGGTGACCCGCGATTCCGGCTTTCGCGGTCCCGGCGCGCTGGTGACGACGTCGCTGCCGGACGCGCTCGTGATCGCGCGGGCCGACGCGCTGCGACGTTCGGTCGCTGAGATCGCGGTGATCGGCGGGGCCGAGATCTATGCCCAGTGCATGGACGTCGCCGACCGGCTCGAACTCACCGAGGTGCACGCGAACCCCGGGGGCGACACCTGTTTCCCGGCGATCGATAAAGCGCAATGGGAAGAGGTCGCCCGCGTGCCAAATCCGGCCGGCCCGGACGACAGCGCCGCGTTCAGCTATGTGACATATTGCCGGCGCGCGCTCCATTAACTCCGATTCCCGATGTTTGCATTGACTTTGACCGGTTCGGGCATAGCTCGAAAGCCTGCGTTGTAAGGCTTGAGGCGGTCCCCTATAAAGCCGGGCGTATATCGGAGGTCGGGTGATCCATCCCGGTCCTCGCCGAGGAGATTGTAGATGCCGTGGAAGAATCAGGGCGGAGGCCCATGGGGCTCGGGTTCGAAAGGGCCTTGGGGCTCCGGTCCGCAACCAGTCGGGCCCCGGCCGCCCGATCTCGAGGACCTGCTGCGGCGTGGCCAGGACCGGCTGCAGCAACTTCTGCCCGGCGGCCATTTCAGCAGTCTCGGCATTACCCTGATCCTCGCGGGTGCCGTGGCGATCTGGGCGATGTCCGGATTCTACCGGGTGCAGTCGGAGGAACTCGGCGCGGTGCTGCGTTTTGGCAAGTATGTCCGCGACGCCCAGCCCGGCCTGAACTATCATCTGCCTTATCCGATCGAGACCGTGCGGCTGCCGAAGGCGCTGCGCGTCAATACCATCTCGATCGGCATGACCTTGATCGACGATCCCTCGCGCCGCGGTCGCACCATGCGCGATGTGCCGGAGGAAAGCCTGATGCTGACCGGCGACGAGAACATCGTCGACGTCGATTTCACGGTGCTGTGGCGCATCAAGCCGAAGGGTGTCGCCGACTATCTCTTCAATATCCAGAATCCCGAAGGGACGGTGAAGGCGGTGGCTGAAAGCGTGATGCGGGAGGTGATCGGCCGTTCCAACATCCAGCCGATCCTCACCGGCGCCCGCACCACGACCGAAGCCGGCGTGCAGGAATTGATGCAGAAGACGCTCGACACCTACGGCTCGGGCATCCAGGTGACGCAGGTGCAGATGCAGAAGGTCGACCCTCCGGCGCAGGTGATCGACGCCTTCCGCGACGTGCAGGCGGCCCAGGCCGACCTGCAGCGGCTGCAGAACGAGGCGCAGACCTATGCCAATCGCGTCATTCCCGATGCCAAGGGCCGCGCCGCGCAGATCCTGCAGGTCGCCGAGGGATACAAGCAGCAGGCGGTCGCCGAGGCGAGAGGCCAGAGCGCGCGCTTCCTGAAGGTCTACGAGGAATACAAGAAGGCGCCCGATGTCACGCGGGAGCGGATCTATCTCGAAACCATGGAGCGGGTCCTGGGAAATTCGGAAAAGCTGATCTATGACGGCGGCGCCGGCGGGCAGGGCGTCGTGCCCTATCTGCCGCTTGGCGAGTTGACGCCGAAGCGTCCGGCCACCTCCGGCCAGCCGCAGCAAGGCGGGGCCGCCGTGCAGGGTGGAGGCGTGCGATGAGGTCTCCCGTTACAGGAATTGTCACGCTGCTGTTGCTGCTGGGCATCGCGATCGTCGGTTACAGCTCGGTCTTTACGGTGGAGCAGACCGAGCAGGCGCTGGTGGTCCGGCTCGGCAAGCCGGTCGATATCGTTCCCGAGCCGGGCCTGCATTTCAAGGCGCCGTTCGTGGACACCGTGATCAACATCGACAATCGTATCCTCGATCTCGAAAATCCGTCGCAGGAAGTGATCGCCTTTGACCAGCGCCGGCTGGTGGTGGATGCCTTCGCCCGCTACCGCATCAAGAACGGGCTCAAGTTCTACCAGAGTGTCGGCTCGATCCAGGCCGCCAACATCCAGCTCACCACGCTGCTGAACGCATCGCTGCGCCGCGTGCTCGGCGAGGTCACCTTCATCCAGATCGTGCGCGACGAGCGCGAAGCGCTGATGGGGCGGATTCGCGATCAGCTCGACAAGGAGGCCGATGGCTACGGCATCCAGGTCGTGGACGTGCGGATCAGGCGCGCCGATCTGCCGGAGCAGAACAGCAAGGCCGTGTACGACCGCATGCAGACCGAGCGGCAGCGCGAAGCCGCCGAATACCGCGCCCAGGGTGGGCAGAAGGCGCAGGAGATCCGCTCCAACGCCGATCGCGAAGCAACCGTCCTCGTGGCGGAGGCGAACTCCACCGCCGAGCAGACCCGCGGCGTCGGCGATGCCGAGCGCAACCGGATGTTCGCCGAGGCCTATGGCCAGGACAAGGACTTCTTCACGTTCTACCGCTCGATGACGGCCTATGAGAACGGTTTGCGCAGTGGCGATACCCGCTTCCTGCTGCGACCGGACTCCGACTTCTTCCGCTTCTTCGGCAGCGCCACCGGCAGGCCGGCGGCATCGGTTGCGAAGCCGTAAGGACTGAGGCGTGTTGACAGGGGCGAGGCAACGATGTTGCCTCGCCTTTGCAGGCAAAAAAGAATCAAACGGGAGGTCGTCGTCCGATGAGGTCCATAGCGTTTGCCGACTTCCTCATCGGCTTGGGCATTCTGTTCGTGCTTGAAGGATTGATGTTCGCGGCGAGTCCCACCTGGATGCGTCGGGCGATGAAGAGCGCGCTGGCGACCCCCGACAACATCCTGCGCGTGGTCGGCATCGGTTCGGCGGTGGCGGGACTGATCTTGATCTGGGCGGTACGGCGCTAGTGTCCGGCTCTGACGCCGGCGCCCGGCACGGTGGTTTGGCCCGTTAAAACGCGGTCTTGAGAGAAAGCGTCTGGTTTTTGCCGTATTAAGCGGAAATCTGGCGCTTGTGCTAGGTCCCCGCCAAGGCGCATTGTGACACCAAATCCGTATTTGCTCTGGAGAGAAGCTGACATGATTGCTGCGACATCCGCCTTGAGCCGCCGCCTGCGCCCCGTGGTCGCTGCGGTCCTGCTTGGCGCCGCCAGCGCGCTGGCGTCGGCGCCGGCCTTCGCCCGGGGCCCCGACGGGATCGCCGACGTCGCCGAGAAGGTGATCGACGCGGTGGTCAATATCTCGACCTCCCAGACCATCGAGGCCAAGGGCGGGAGCGAGGGTCGCGGCGTCGTTCCGCAACTGCCGCAGGGGTCGCCGTTCGAGGAGTTCTTCGACGATTTCTTCAAGAACCGCCGCGGTCCCGGCGGCAAGGGCGGCGACAAGAACGGCGATCTGCAGCCGCGCAAGACCAATTCGCTCGGCTCCGGGTTCATCGTCGATACCGCCGGCGTCGTCGTCACCAACAACCACGTCATTGCCGACGCCGACGAGATCAACGTCATCATGAATGACGGCACCAAGATCAAGGCCGAGATTGTCGGTGTCGACAAGAAGACCGACCTCGCGGTGCTGAAATTCAAGCCGGTCAAGCCGCTGGTTGCGGTGAAGTTCGGCGATTCGGACAAGCTCAGGCTTGGCGACTGGGTGGTCGCGATCGGCAATCCGTTCAGCCTCGGCGGCACGGTGACGGCGGGCATCGTCTCGGCCAAGAACCGCGACATCTCGTCGGGTCCCTATGACAGCTACATCCAGACCGATGCCGCCATCAACCGCGGCAATTCCGGCGGTCCGCTGTTCAACCTCGACGGCGAAGTCATCGGCGTCAACACGCTGATCATCTCGCCCTCGGGTGGCTCGATCGGGTTGGGCTTCGCGGTGCCGTCAAAGACGGTGACCGGCGTGGTGGACCAGCTCCGTCAGTTCGGCGAGCTGCGTCGCGGCTGGCTTGGGGTTCGGATCCAGCCGGTCACCGAAGAGATCGCCGAGAGCCTCAACATCAAGCCGGCACGCGGCGCACTGGTCGCCGGTATCGATGACAAGGGGCCCGCGAAGCCAGCCGGCATCGAGCCCGGCGACGTCGTGGTCAAGTTCGACGGCAAGGACATCAAGGAGCCGAAGGACCTGTCGCGCGTTGTCGCCGATACCGCAGTCGGCAAGGAGGTCGATGTCGTCATCATCCGCAAGGGCGCGGAAGAGACCCGGAAGGTCACGCTTGGCCGGCTCGAGGACAATGAGAAGGCGCAGCAGGCCGCGCTGAAGCCCAAGGAAGAGACGCCGGAAAAGCCGGTGACGCAAAAGGCGCTCGGGCTCGATCTGGCCATCCTGAGCAAGGACCTGCGCACCCGCTACAAGATCAAGGACAGCGTCAAGGGCGTCATCGTCACCAGTGTCGATGCTGCCTCCGATGCCGCCGACAAGCGGCTCTCGGCCGGCGACGTCATCGTCGAGGCGGCGCAGGAGGCGGTCTCCAGCGGCACCGACATCAAGAAGCGCGTCGACCAGCTGAAGAAGGACGGCAAGAAGTCGATCCTGCTCTTGGTCTCCAATGCCGACGGCGAACTGCGCTTCGTCGCGCTGAGCTTGCAGTAGGCGCGGTTCAAGGCGGCGCCGACTCCGTGCGCAAACCGTCGTCCCGGCGAAGGCCGGGACCCAGACGCCGCGGCTTCTGAAAGAGGTCCGCTGGCCGATACCGAGCTCGAACGAACAGCGCTGGTGGATATGGGTCCCGGCCTTCGCCGGGACGACGGTGGATTATCCCTCCACGAACTCCTCGCGCCGATAGCCCTGCGCGTACAGCAGCGCGGTGAGGTCGCCATGGTCGATCCGCGCGGCGGCGGCGGCCGAGACCGCGGGCTTGGCGTGATAGGCAACCCCGAGCCCCGCCTGCTCGATCATGCCGAGATCGTTGGCGCCGTCGCCGACGACGAGCGTATCGATCGCGTCGAGGTCGAAGCTTTCGGTGAGTTCGATCAGGGTCGCAAGCTTGGCGGCGCGGCCGAGGATCGGCTGGCGGACCTCGCCTGTGAACTTGCCGCCATGCAGCACCAGTTCGTTGGCGCGGTTTTCCTGAAAGCCGATCTGCGCGGCGATCTTGCTGGTGAACAGCGTGAAGCCGCCTGAGATCAGGCAGGTCCAGGCGCCATGCGCGCGCATGGTCCCGACCAGTTCGCGCCCGCCCGGCGTCAGCGTGATGCGCGTCTGCAGGACCTCGTCGACCACGCTGACCGGCAGGTCCTTCAGCAGTGCGACGCGCTCGCGCAGCGCCGGCTCGAACGCGATCTCGCCGCGCATGGCGCGTTCGGTGATCGCGGCGACATGCGGCTTCAGTCCGGCGAAGTCGGCGAGTTCGTCGATGCATTCCTGCCCGATCATGGTGGAATCCATGTCGGCCAGAAAAAGCTTCTTGCGCCTGGCGGCTTCCGGCTGCACGACAATGTCGATCGGCAGATCGCCGCGGACCTCGCGCAGGCGGGCTTCGATCGCATGGACCTCGTCCTCGGCGACGAAGGGGATGTCGACCGCCACTCCGTCGAACAGCCAGCGCGCAGGGCCCGCGGAGGGCAGCACGGCGCGGGCGCCATCGACCACGGTGGAATCGAGCGCGGGATTGTTGGGATTGCAGATCAGCGTGGCGACGAGAGACATGCGGGTATTCTGTTGGGAATTACTGGGGTGACTTCACCGCGGGACGACAGCGAGGCGGTGCTTATCGCAGGGCCGACCGCCAGCGGCAAGTCGGCGCTGGCCCTGGCGCTGGCGCAGGCGGCCGGCGGCGTCGTCATCAATACCGATTCCATGCAGGTCTATCGCGATCTGCGCGTCCTGACCGCGCGGCCGACACGGGAGGAGGAGGCGCGTGTGCCGCACCGGCTCTACGGCCATGTCGATGCGGCCGTGAACTGCTCGGCCGGAGCCTGGGTGGCGGACGCAGCCGAGACATTGGCATCGGTGCGCGCGCAAGGCCTCAAGCCGATCTTCGTCGGCGGCTCCGGGCTCTATTTCAAGGCGCTGACGCGGGGTCTCTCGGCGGTGCCGCCGATTCCGGCCGAGATCCGCTGTGACGTGCGGGCGCGGCTGGAACGCGACGGCGTCGAGGCGCTGCATACGGAGCTGATGCGGCGCGATCCGGTCTCGGCCGAACGGCTGAACCTGCGCGACCGTGCCCGCATTGCTCGTGCCCTGGAAGTGGTGGAGGCGACCGGACGTTCGCTTCCGGACTGGCACCGCGAGGCCCAGCCGCCGCTGCTGTCCCCTGGTACCTTCCGCGCCCTGTTCCTAGTGCCCGAGCGGGATGCGCTCTATGCGCGAATCGACGCGCGCTTCGGCGCGATGCTCGAGGCCGGCGCCCTGGACGAGGTCGCAGCGCTGGCGTCGCGAAAACTCGATCCGCTGCTGCCGGCCATGAAGGCCCATGGCGTGCCGGCGCTGATCCGGCATTTGAACGGCGAGATCAGCCTCGATGAAGCTGCGGATATCGGCCGCGCCGACACCCGGCACTACGCCAAGCGGCAGTTCACCTGGTTCCGCCATCAACTGCCCGAGTTCGAATGGATGAGGCCGGAGGACGCGGCGGCGTGGTTGGACAGGCAGGCCTGAATCTTGCCGATGGCCGGATTTCCGCGGTCTGCGATATTGCGTTCGCGCCTGGGCTGCGATTGGATTGCCGGATTGGGGGCGGCGCCAATGAACATAGCAGGAATCTTTGGATTGGTTGCGGCAGTCGCGTGGAGTGCCGGAGCCTGGGCGGAGGGCGCAAATCAATCCGTCGAAAAGCTTCGTCAGAAGGGCTATTCGGTCACATCGGTTACGCCGATTTTCAGCCAATTGCTGAAGATCAGCCATCCGAAGGAATTTTCGATTGCGCCTGCCTTCGAGAAGACCAACGGTGGATTCTACATTCGGGAAGCGGTGCTGCCTGGCGAGACGGTCGATAACTGGACCCAGATGATTACCGCCACCGGCAATAAGGATTTGGCTTCAAAGCCGGGAACTGCGCCAAAGGCAGTCCTCGACGTGGTAGCCGAAGGCTTCAAGCGCGCATGTCCGAATTCCTACGCCGCACAAATCCTGAACGAGGACAAGGTAAGTGGTTTCGATGCGGTGGCCGCAGTGTTGTCGTGCGGCGCTTCACCGACAACTTCCGGGAAAACCAGCGAAACCACGCTCTTTGTCGTCATCAAAGGGCAAAATGATTTCTACCAGGTGCAGTGGGCGGAGCGAACGGCGCCATCGAATACGCCCATGCGTATCGATGTCTGGAAATGGCGGGATCGGTTGAGGGCTTTAAACCCGATCAAACTGTGCCCGATCATAGCGGGAGAGAAACCTCCATATCCAAGCTGCGCTTGAGGGGGCGGCAAATTGCCATCGTAATTGTCACTGCTTGAGCTGATGGTGGATACGGCGGTTGTGGCGCGTCTCACCGCGCCTGTGGACGAGGCCGCGCCGACCCGGGATGATCCCAAACAGCAGGTCGCCTGGGTCCGGTACCGGCTGCTGGCGTTCGAATGGGTGACGCCGGAGGATGCCGGGGCGTGGCTTCAAAACGCATTTTCACTCTCGCCGAACGGAAAAAACACGGTTAGGCTGTGAATCGCGCGCGCTATGCCGCCTTCCCTTGACATCTCGGGACCGGCAGATATAACCGCGCAACCTTTGGGAAGTTCGGTGCGTCGAATGCGCAATATTATTACAAAACTCCTTATCGTCGTCGTACCCTGGCGCACCGCCGGGGATGGCTGAGGCCATCCCGAAGCTTGGCGGTGTGCAGGGGCCTCTTACGGCCCTTTTTTTATTTTCCGAAACCGAAGACCCGGCTCTCAACAGCGATATCGGCGCAAGCCAAGGAACAAGCCAAGGACCAAGCCATGAGTGAGACCAGCCATAATCCGAACCAGATGACCGGCGCCGCCATGATCGTCCGCGCACTCATCGACCACGGCGTGCAGCACCTGTTTGGCTATCCCGGCGGCGCGGTGCTTCCGATCTACGACGAGATCTTCCAGCAGAGCGAGGTCGAGCACATCCTGGTGCGCCATGAGCAGGGCGCGGGCCATGCGGCCGAGGGCTATGCGCGCTCCACCGGGAAGCCCGGCGTGGTGCTGGTGACGTCAGGCCCCGGCGCCACCAACATGGTGACGCCGCTGGCCGATGCGCTGATGGATTCGATTCCGATCGTCTGCATCACCGGTCAGGTGCCGACGCATCTGATCGGCAACGACGCCTTCCAGGAATGCGACACCGTCGGCATTACGCGGCCCTGCACCAAGCACAACTGGCTGGTGCGCGACGTCAACGATCTCGCCAAGGTGCTGCATGAGGCATTCTATGTCGCCACCACAGGCCGTCCCGGGCCGGTCGTGGTCGACGTGCCGAAGGACGTCCAGTTCGCGATCGGCACCTATCATCCGCCGCGCAAATCCGACGTGCACGTGTCCTATGCGCCGCGGGTGAAGGGCGATGCGGTCCAGATCCGCAAGGCGATCGCGCTGCTCGCGTCCGCCAGGCGCCCGGTCATCTACAGCGGCGGCGGCGTCATCAATTCGGGGCCGGAGGCCTCGAAACTGCTGCGCGAACTGGTCGAGGTCACGGGCTTTCCGATCACCTCGACCCTGATGGGCCTGGGGGCCTATCCGGCGTCGGGCAAGAACTGGCTCGGCATGCTCGGCATGCACGGCACCTACGAGGCCAACATGGCGATGCATGACTGCGACGTCATGCTGTGCGTCGGCGCGCGTTTCGACGACCGCATCACCGGGCGCACCGACGCCTTTTCGCCGGGCTCGAAGAAGATCCACATCGACATCGATCCATCCTCGATCAACAAGAACATCCGCGTCGACGTGCCGATCATCGGTGATTGCGGCAGCATCCTGGGCGATCTGCTGCAGGTGTTCAAGGCGGAGGCCAGGAAGCCCGACCTGAAGGGATGGTGGCAGCAGATCGCGGCCTGGCGCGCGCGCAACTCGCTGTCCTACAGGAAGAGCAACGACGTCATCATGCCGCAATACGCGATCCAGCGGCTGTTCGAGCTGACCCGCGGCCGCGACACCTACATCACGACCGAAGTCGGCCAGCACCAGATGTGGGCGGCGCAGTTCTTCGGATTCGAGGAGCCGCACCGCTGGATGACTTCGGGCGGCCTCGGCACCATGGGTTACGGCCTGCCGGCGGCGATCGGCGTGCAGGTTGCCCATCGCGACAGCCTCGTCATCGACATCGCCGGCGACGCCTCGGTGCAGATGACGATGCAGGAAATGTCGACGGCGGTTCAGTATGAGCTGCCGGTCAAGATCT